>JAEEGK010010056.1_pt1 | contig 21896 bp, 14 predicted proteins | sample 8958771 | NCBI WGS metagenome assembly JAEEGK01 (sample SAMN16246547, study PRJNA631951) | gut metagenome | biome: gut microbiome; feature: rumen; material: SC-attached | host: Bos | place: Iran: Karaj | collected 2018-10 | reverse complement strand
TAAACAAAACAAAAAAAAAAAAATAAATTAAAAAAATAATAAATCTTTTTTTTAAATTCCCTTTTTGTTTTAAATATCATTTAAATAATAATATTATTAAATATACCCATTTAATGTAGACCAAACAGAAATACCATCAGTAAGAGTAGGATAAAATTCATTAGTAAACTCCTTAACAGTATTAACAAATCTAACAGTATTTTTAGCAATTAATTTTTTTAATTCTTCCATATTCATTTTATTAGCATAACCTAATTGTTTATGAATACCTTCTAAAGCTTGAGTTTCTTTAGTACACATAATAGTAAAAGCATATGTTTTATCTCTCATTAATAAAGCCCTATCAACTTTATTAAAATCATCTATAATTTCCCATTTTGTTATATCCATTAATGTCCATAATTTTTCTTTTCTTGCATCTAATTTTGTTTTATCTGCTGTATATTTTACTTTTAATGCATCTCTACTTTTAATTAATTCACAATATGATTCTGATTCCATTCTTTGATATTTAAAAAAATCTTTTATTTTTGATTTTATTATTTCATTTTGATTAAAAATATTTCTTTTCCAATTTTTAAAAAAAATTGCAAGTGTTTCATATGTTTTTGTTATTTCTTCTTTCATTAAAACTCTTGCATTAAGTAAATGAAGAGTATCAAAATCTCTTTTTGCTTCTTCAAGTGCAATACATGCATTATTTAAACTATTATAAAAATTTTTCATATTATAATTTAATCTATCAAATAATTGATTTTGTATTTTATAATAATTCATAATATTAACATAATATTTTTCATTTTGTTCATTATCAACAATAAATAAAGTTCCAGTTAATGTTCTAACATCTTCAACATAATTTGAAGGTTGATAAGAAGTTAATTCTTTCATTTTTTGTTCAAATTGACTTCTATCAACAAAAGATAAAAAAGCTACTAAAGCTTCTGAAGTTTTAAAACTTTCATTAGTAATAACATTTTCTAAAAATTTTTGTAAAAACATCATTCTTTTTTCAATAAAATCTTGTTCAAATCTTCTTGGACCAACTTTTTTTCCTGGAATAGGTGGAATTAAATTTCTAGGAAATAATTTAACTAAAATTTTTCTTAACCAATCAAAGTCAGAAAATCTTCTTCTAACACACCATTGTAATTGATCTGTTATTACTTCATATGTTATATATGTTTGTTCAAAAAATTTCTTATCACTTGCTTTTGGATTTTTTACTTGAACTGTTATTTGTTTATCATTTAATATTGTTTTTTCTAATTTTTTACATTGTATTTCTTTTTCAAATTTTTTATCTTGATTTGGATCTTCATTATCTTTTGTAATATGCATTTGTTCCATTTTTTCTATTTGAACATTCATTTTATCTTGTGGTTGATTTTGTGGTTGATTTTGAGGTTGATTTTGATAATTTATATTTTGCATTTGATTTTGCATTATATTTTGATTCATATTATTTTGATAATTCATATTATTTTGATTCATATTATTTTGATAATTCATATTTTGATTTTGCATCATATTACTTTGATATTGTAAATTTTGCATCATTGAACTCATATTTGTTTCTGTTTGGGGATTATTTTCATTTTGAGATTTTACAAATTCAGATATTGCTTCATTTAATTCATCAAATGTCCATTTTGATAAATCATCTCCATTTTCTTTTTTCATTAAACAAAATTGAAGGAATTTGTCTTTATCATATTCTTTATTTAATATTTCGTTTTTTAACAGTTCTTGTTTTAAGCGAATTTGTTCTTCTTCTGACTGAGACATTTTTTTTAGGCTTTTTTGATATATAAATAATTTAATTATATTATTTTTTTATTAGTTTATTTATTTTTTTTAATTTTTATTAAAAATAAATTGTTTAAAATTTTCTTTTTTTTTTTGTTTTAAATTATATTAATCTTTATCAAAAATCTTTTGATTATTATATTTTAAGAATAATATAATAATATTTTTTTTATAATAAATTTTTTTTCATTTAAAATATTTTTCCTTATAAAAAATAATTATTAAATAATTTTTTTAAATTTAATGTCAAAGCCAATCGAGGACTTTTTAAAATGTGATATATGTAAAAATTATTTCGATTTAAATTCCCATCGTCCTCTAATAGTAAAATGTGGTCATACATTTTGTAAACATTGTATTTTATCTAATAAAGGTGAAGAGAATAATAATTCATGTCCTATAGATAAACAAGAATATGTTTTAAGTATTGAATCATGTATTAATAATTTAAAATTAGAAGAAATTGTTAAAAATGTTTTTCATTTAGAAGAACAAAAAACAATTTCTCAAAAACAAATAATTTATGTTAAACCTGATATAAAAAGAAATAGATCTCCTTCTTTAAAACATAATAATTTAGATAATAATGGAAATTATGTTAATAAAGCAAAATTTAGAAGTTCTACTTCTAATAAATATTCTTCTGATTTTTTCAGTAAAAAAGATAATATTGGAAAATTAAATATGAAAAAGATAAATATTGATAATGATGACGATAATAAAAATGATGACATGAATGATAGTATTGAAACTATTCCATTAAATGAAGATAAATCAGTAATGAATATTAGTTTTAAAGATGAATGGACTGCAATTTTAGGAAAAAATTTATTAGAAAAAAAATTATCTAAAGGAGAAAAAGAATTATTTAATAATAATAATGTTGAGGATACTTTAGATAAAATATCTAAAATTGATGATGAATTTATACCTTCTTCAATTGCAAATTTAATACCTAATTCAAATAATAAAAATAATAATAATAATATTGTAAATAATAATGCATATAAAATTCAACAATTAAAGAAAATAACAAAAAATATTAATATTGAACCAAATATTTTAAAATATTCCACAAATACATATAATTCTAAAAATAGAAATGAGATAATAAATAAAGTAAATTCATCAATGGAAAAAAAATCAAATAATAAAAATAGTAATAGTAATTTAATAAATATTAATAATATAAATAATAGTAATGCAAAAATTTCAAATAATTCAATTCATAATAATATTAATATAGTAAATTCAAGTATTACTCCAAGAAAAAATGAAAATGAAACAAATCCTTTATTACAAACATATAATAAAATAAAATCTCAACCTTATCATAAAACAGTAATAACAAATAAAAGTACACAAAGTAGATTTAATATGAGTAAAAATGATGATTCAAGAAAAGAAACTGAAGAAAATGTAAATAATAATAGAAGTCATGCTAATAATGAAGATGAAATTAAAAAAAGAGAAAGATTATTAAATATGAATATAAATGATAAAATAGATGAAAATATAAAAATAAAAAATTCTTCAAATGATAAAAATTATCAAATTATAATTTCAGCATCAAATGAAAAAAAAAATTTAATTCATCAAATTCCAATTGATTTAAGTAGAAATTCAGATGAAAAAAATATAATAAGTAAATCATATGCAGAAAATGATAATAAAAATAATATTGGAAAAATAAATAAAATATTAATAACAGATTCACAAAGAAGAAAAAATTCAGATTTTAATTCAGAAACTAAATTTTCATTAAATACAATATCAACTGGTAAATTACAAAAAAGTTCTCGTGAATTTAATTTATATAATATTCAAAAATCAAATACTCAATCAGTTTCAAATTTAAGTACACCAACAAATAATTTTAGTAATACAAATAGTAATAGTAATATAATCAATTATTCAGAAAGTCATAAAAAAATTCCAAAAGGAAATAATTTAATAATTCAAAATTTTGAAAATTCTACAATTAATAATACATTAGATAATTCAACAATAATGAAAAATATTTCAAATAATGAAATATCTCTAAAATTAAAAAATGAATTATTAAATTTATTAGGAAGTGATGGAACTCAATCATCAATAAAGAAAATAGAAGAATCAGGAAAATATAAAAAATTTTCAAATTATTTAGAAAAAGCATTATCAAATCAAAAATTAAAATCAGAACAACAAACAATAAAAATAAAATTATATCCAAACAATGATTTTTTTATAGGATATTTAGATAATCAAACAGAAGATCCATTAAATGGAATTTTATATTCAAATAATGGAGATTATTACGAAGGTGAATTTTTAAAAGGAAAAAAAGAAGGTTATGGAATAATAATTTATAAAAATGGAACTCGATATGAGGGAATATTTAAAAATAATAAACATAATGGATATGGTAAATTAATACAATTAGATGGAGAAATATTTATTGGTGATTGGAAAGATGGTAAAATAAATGGAAAAGGTGTTCGTTATCATTCAAATGGTGATAGATATATTGGTTCATATGTTAATAATATTAGAAATGGACAAGGTCATTATATTTTTTCAAATGGAGATGCTTATGAAGGTAATTGGACTAATGGGAAAGCAAATGGTAAAGGAAAATTTACTTTTAAAAATGGTAATATTTATGAAGGAGAATTTAAAGATAATATTATTTGTGGTAAAGGGAAATTTACTATGAAAAATGGAGATGTTTATAATGGTAATTTTAAAAATGGGTTAATTAATGGAAAAGGAACATTAAAAACTGAAAAAGGTGATAAGTATACTGGATATTTTTTAAATGGGAAAAAACATGGTATGGGGAAATTAGTTGATAAAGATGGGAATGAAGTTGCTAATGGTTATTGGAATATGGATATTTTTGTTGGGAAGAAAAGTATTAATGAATATATGTAGAAAAGATTTTTTTTTTTTAGTTTTTTTTATATTATCAAAATCTTTATGAGAATGAATTATATTTTTATTATTAATTATATTTATTTTTATAAGTATTGTTAAATGAAAATTTTTTATATTTATTTTTATATTTTTTATTTATATATTATAAAATAATAAATTTCAAAAACAGATTTTTTAATTTAAAAAACTTAAAAAAAATTTAAAAAAAAAACAATTAAATAAACAAAAGAAAAATAAACCTTTATTTAGTCATATCAACAACAACTTTATCATTATTAACCAACTCTAAATCCTTTTCAACTTGTTCAATTTCTTTTTCCAATTTTTCTTTATAATTCTTAGTAACTAAAGTATCAAATTTCCTTCTATGTGAAATTTTCCCATATTCATACCTTAATTCCTTTAATTTCTTTTCTAAACCTTCTCTCAATTGTGTTAATTCATCATTATCAATTTCTTTTCTTTTACTTCTTTCATACATCATATTTTGTCTTTCAACTTCTAAATTATTAATAATTTCATTTTCAGCATCTTCTCTTCTTTTTTGTATATATTTAGGAATTTTACCATAATCTTTTTTATTCATATAATAATCTAAATCACCATCATTAGGAATTTTTCTTTTTTTAGGTTCCATTAAAATAACATCCATAGCATTAGAAGTAATATAATTTTTTTGTGATTTTAATCCCATAATAGGTTTATCTTTAATAGTAACAACTGCAGGTTTCCTTATTTCACTTGCTGATTTTATTCTTTCTGGAGCAGGTAAAATTTTATATTGATGATTTTTTCTTATGAATTTTTCTGGATTTATTTTATAACCTCCTTTTGGTAAACCCATACTACGATAATTTGCACTTATTGGATGTGCTCCTCTTGGAAATTTTAATGATCCTCCTGTATTTGCTACTCCTGGATATGATGTGTTTGAAAGAATAAATGTTGATGCTGTTGGTGCTATCCAATGAGGATACATTGAACGATACATTTTCTGGTGTGTTGGAAGTATTGGTTTTGAAGGTACTAAGTTGTATATACTTTCTTGTTGGAACATTTTTTTTTTTTTTTTATTTTGGGATTTGATTTATTTAATTTTTTTTTTTTTTAATTTTTATTATTAAGGTTTTTTTAATGTTTTTTTTTATTTTTGAATTTTTTGTTATTTTTTATTGAAGTTTTGATTTACAGATTTATTTTTTTTTTTGAATTTTTATAAATTTTATTTTTAAATTTTTTTTATGGGTGTTTGTGGTTGTTCGAATAATAAAAATAACCAAAAAAATATTATAAAAAATGACAATAATAAAGTAGATAAAAATAAAAAAGAAAAAGAAGGATATACACCAATTTTAAAAAAAGAAAAAAACAATAGTAAAGATAGTCAAGAAGATAAATCTCTAATAAATCAGAAAAAAGTAAAAAAATCAAATAGTTATAATGAATCAATAACATATAAATCACATAAAAATTCTCAAACTGAATTATTAAAAGATTCTGATATAAAAGTATCATTTAATTTAAAATCAAAAACAATAAAAAAAAAGCATTCTTCAAATGATATAATAAATAATATGAATTCATTAGAAGAAAATGAAAATAATATTAATTTATCAGAAGAAATAAATTCATATGATTCAGAACCTAAAAAAGAATTTTTTTTAATGTGTCCTGAATGTCAAAATAGATTACCACATTTAAAAAATGTATTTTATGATATTAATGATAATGAAATTAAAGCTGAATATAGATGTGTTTGTTTTCAAAATAAAAAAAAACGTTTTACAAAGGAAATTTCATTAAATTTAATGATGACTGCAATTCAACCTTCAAATCCTTGTCCTAAACATTTATCAAATCATTTAACTTTATATTGTAAAACTTGTAAAGAAGATATTTGTATTAATTGTAAAAAAGAATTTCATAGTGAACATATTATGAAAAATCCTTGTAAAATTACAAGAGAAGAAATTAAAAAAATGAATACAATTTTAGATAAAAAAGAAGAAGAATTTGAAGGAGAAATTGAAATAAGTAGAAAAAAATTAGAAAAAGGAATTGAAGAAATTATTAGAAAATTATATCAATTAAAAGATATTTATCATAAACAATTTGATAAAATAAAAGAAAAACATGAAAAAATTTTTATAATGTTAAAGACATTATATTATAATTATAAACATAATATAAATGAATTAAATGTAAATGAAAATGATGCATTAATGAGTAATCAAATGAAATATTTTTCAATGCAATTACCAGAAGAAAAAGAAAAAGAAAAAGAAAAAAAAGAAAAAGAAAAAAATGAAAATAAAGAATCAAATAAAACAAAAAAAACAATAAAAGAAAATAATGAAACAAAAGAAACTGAAAATGTACCTCCAATTTATCAATGTAACATACAAGAAATATTATTAAATTTACCAAATAAAGAAATTCCAATAGAAATAAAATTTAATTTTGATTTTTCAAAATCATCACCATTTTCAATGGAACCATTAAAATGTTTAAATACAATAGAAGCACATAATGATAAAATAGTAACATTAATAGAATTAAGTAATAAAAATATTGCAACAGGTTCATATGATAATACAATTAAAATATGGAATCATGAGACTTTTACTTGTGAAAAAACAATAGCAGAAAATGGTTATGTATTAACTTTATTAGAATTTATTCCTAATTTTTTATTATCAGGAACAAGTGAAAATGATATTCAATTATGGGATTTACAATCACTTGCAAATATATCACTTCATCATTTTAAAGATCATTTACTTTGGATAAATTGTTTAGTTAAATGTGATAATAAATATTTTGCTTCAGGAAGTAATGATTCAACAATTAAAATATGGGATTTTAATGAAAGAAAATTAGAAAGTACATTAAAAGGACATAATGATTGTATTTTAACAGTAATTATTTTAAAAAATGAAAATTTATGTTCTGGTTCTGCTGATATGAGTATTAAAATTTGGGATTGGAGAAAATGTGAATGTATATTAGCAATGAAAGGACATAAAAAATGGGTTAAATGTGTTTATCAATTAAGTAATAATGATATTATTTCTGGAAGTGATGATATGACTATTAAAGTTTGGAAAGATGATAAAATTTATAAAACTTTAAAAGGTCATAAACATTCTGTTAGAACTCTTTGTCAAATTGATAATAATAAATTTGTTAGTGGTGGATTTGATAATGATATTAGAATTTGGGATATTAAAAATTATAAATGTATTCAAACTGTTAAAGCACATAATTCTAATGTTATTTGTATTGTTGTTTTAAAAAATGGAAATTTATGTTCTTGTTCTAATGATCATACAATTAAAATTTGGAGTTTATAAATTTTATTTTGTTTTTTTTACTTTTTTTTCAACTATTTTATTTTTTTTCTATTTTATAGAGTAAATTTATTAAATAAAAAATAATATAAATTTTAAAAATAATTCAAAAAAAAATAAAATTTGTTTTTTATTATTATTTTTTTTAAATTATTGTTTATTATTTAATAAGTATTGAGCAACATATCTTATACTTCCTTTAGCAGTGAATAATTCTTTTTTATCAGGAAATCTTTCTCTTTGTACTTCAAGATCATATAAAGCTTGATTTAAACTTTCTCCAATAGCTCTATCTAAATAAGATCTAATAGAAACAATAGAATTTTTCTCTCTTTTTCCTTCATCTCTATCAATAGTTTCTAAAATTCTATCAATATATTTATTTTGTTTAGTAAAAACTTCTTCAGTTCTAATAACACTTTTTTTTTCTTTATTAACAATAGCACAAGAATATTTTAAAGTTTGAATAAAAATATCAATATCATTTTTTAACCTTGAATTAATATCTTCTTGAAATTTTTCTTCTAAAGGAATAACATTAACATCAATTAAATTAGAATCATTTTCAATTTTATCAGCAAAATTAGAAACAACATCATCAGGAACTTCTTTAACATATAATAAATTAACTTCTTTAAAAGGTTCATAATAAAAATTTAAAACAGATAATTTTGATTTATTATTTAAATATTCAGTTATAGTTTCACATAATTTTTTTGTTAATTTTAAATAACCAAAAGCTCTTAAATTTGATTTTTCATTTGTTAAAAATTTAACTAATCTAATAGGTGATAATTCTCCAATATCAAGAAAACAAACAAAACTTTTTAAAGAAGTATTATTTTGTAAAGCTTCACCAATATTAATAGAAACTCTATCACTGAAAGGATGATTTCTATTCCAAATTGTTAATGAAGTTAATGAATTATTTTTAATTATATTTGCAATTTTTAATCCTAAATTATCATCAAATCTCAATGAATTAATTGCTAAATTTCCTTTATATGATGTATTTTTTTCCATTGCATTTAATAAGAGATTTAAATGATTTAAATCATCAATTTGAAATAAAAGAGAATCTGGTAAGTTTCCTTTTGTATCTAATGGTATTTTATTTTCTGCTAAAATATTTATATCATGAAGTAATCTTTTTGTTTTCATATCATTTCCTTTTGGATTTGTTTCAAGTTCCATTATATTAAGTTTTTTTTTTAATTAATAATTTATATGAAAGTAAATGAAATTATTTTATATAAGAATATAATGTATTATAATAAAAATTATAATAACATTTCAAAAAAAATAAAATGATTGATACAGGTTTTCCAATAATAAATACAATAATAGGAGGATTTTTTATATCATTATCATCATCAACTCATCTTTTATTAAAAGGAAAAATAACAGGATATTCAGGAATAATTTTTAATCTTCTCACAGGAACAGACTTTTTATATAATTTTTGTTTTCTATTAGGAACATTAATAACTCCTTCATATATATTTATATTTAATAAATCATCATTTACAAATTTTGAAAATAAAGAATATTTTATAAATGATTTGAATATATATGGTTTTATTATTTCTGGATTATTAGTTGGTTTTGGTACAAAAATGGGAAATGGTTGTACTTCAGGACATGGAGTTTGTGGTATACCAAGATTATCTATAAGATCAATTGTTGCTGTTTGTGTTTTTATGATTACTGGAATTTCAACTGCAACTTTAAATTCAAAATTAAATTTTTTTTCTTATAATTCAATTAAAATTCCATTTATTAAAATTCCTTATTTAGAATTAATAATTTTTCTTTTTTGTTTAATTTGTTTTATTTTTATTCTTATAAAAGATTCAAAAGGTATTTATGCTAAAATAGATTTAAATGATCATATTATCTCATTTATTGTTGGAATTTTATTTGCTTTTGGTTTAATTCAAAGTGGAATGATTGGAAGACATAAAGTAATAGGATTTTTAACTTTAAATTCAAATTGGGATTATTCTTTAATGTTTGTTTTAGGTTCTGCAGTTGGATTTAATTTAATTACTTTTCATTATATTTTAAATTTAAGAAAACCAATTTTTAATAGAAGTTTTGTTATAAGTAAAAATAAAAATGTTGATTTAAAATTAATTATTGGTGCTGGAATTTTTGGTATTGGATGGGGATTAGGAGGAATTTGTCCTGGTCCTTCTTTAGTTACTTCATTTTATTATTTACCACAAAGTTTTATTTTTCTTTTAATGGTTGCTGTTGGACAATTAATTGAAAATTCTTTTGATTCAATTTTAACAAAAAGTTTATCTAGTAAAGTACATATTGAATAATTTGAATTGTTTTTTTTTTTGAGTTTTATATTTTTTTTATTTAAATTTGATGGTTTTAAATTATTTAAGTATATGAATTTTTTTTAATTTGTTTTTAAATTTTAATTTAAAAATTAATTAAAATTTAAAAAAATGAGTTCTAGTGTTCCTATTAAAACAATATGTGAAGAAATTTCAAATTGTTTAGGAAGTTCTGAGCACATTTATCATAATTTAGCAAAAATATATAATTATTTAAAAAACTCAGATAAATATCAAAAAGATATTTTTTTAAATTTATCTGATAAAGGTTTAAATCAAATATTATCATTAATGAGAGATAAAAATGAAAATATTAGAAAATTATCATTTATAGTATTAATAAATCTATTATATAATAATGATGTTCTTCAAAATATTTTCTGTGAAAAATATAATTTTAATCCAATTGGTAATGTAATATGTATAAATTGGTTACCTTCAATTTTTAAAGAAAAAGTAAAAATGGATATTAATTTAATAAATGAATTAAAAAGAAATTCAAGTATGTCAAATATACAAAATTCACAAACCAAATATTGGCAATGGCCAAATAATTCAAAATACACTGATGAAATTCTTCCTGATCCAGAAAGATATTTATTAGGATTTTTTTATTCTAATAAATCAAATAATAATATTATTAATTCAATTGATGTTAATAATAATTATGATACACAATCTATTATTGATTTATTAGAAGAAAATTATACTCCAAGTCCTCTTAAATTACCTATTAATGATATTATTGGAAATTCTAATTTAAATAAACCTACTATTTCCCAAAGTAATAAAATTAAAGAAGAATTTAAGAAAAGTAAAGCTAAAGGAGCTTCAAGAAGTATTGATTTTAAAAATATGAAAAAATAAGTTTTTTGAATAAAAAAATTAAATTTAGAGCTTATTATAATTAATTATGTTATTAAATTAAATTTTTTAATAAAAATAATGAGAATTATAACTAAATATATAAATAACTTAATTTTTTGAATATATTTATTTTTCATTTAATGAAATTCTTTTTCTATATTATAGTTTTCTTAATAACAAAAATAAAAAATAAGAAACAAAAAAAATATAGCATAGGAAGAGAAAATGAAAAAATAAAAAAAAAAATTCTAGAAATAAAAGAAAAAGGAGAATATACAATTAAAGGAAAATATAAACTTTTAAATATAAAAGTAAATACTAGTGATATAATTGTTAATTTTAAAAATGGAGAATATAACACTAAAGAAAGTCCATTAATATTAATTGGAAAAAATCTAGATAATATTATAATCAATTTTTATAATTCACATATATTTACTAAAAATGGATTAGTAATAAAAATAAATGAATATTCAAATGTTAAATTAAATATTATTGATTCATATTTTAATACATCAAGAATATTCGATTTAAAAAATGATTATAAAATTAAAATAATAAATAATGAAGAAAAAAATGAAGATAATATTTTTATAAATAATGGTATCACTTATGATTGTGATATAAATAAAATAATAAAAATAGACAATATTAATTTTGAGTTTAAATCAATAAATAAAATTTCAAAAATAGGATTTTTAGATATAGTAGAAAATATGAAAAATGAAAAATCATCTTTAATAAAAAATCAATTTTGTGAATTAAAAAAAAAAGAAAGAATAATAATAACAATGACATCATGGAAAAAAAGAGTAAATATAGTACATGAATCATTATTAAGTTTAATAAATAATTATCCAAAACCAGATAAAGTAGTATTAAATTTAGCAATAGAAGAATTTCCAAATAAAAATAAAGACTTACCAGAAAGTTTATTATCATTATTACAATATGATAACTTTGAAATTTTTTGGGTTAAAAAAAATACAAATGTTTTTAAAAAACTAATACCAACATTATATAGATATAAAGATGATTTAATAGTAACAACAGATGATGATATTATATATCCAAATAATTTAATAGAAATAATAGTTAATGAATATAGAGAAAGAAATACAAATAATCCAATGTCATTTGGTTTTAAAATTGGATGGAAAAATAAAAAATCAAGAAAGAAAAAGAAAAAAAAAATTCAAAGTCATTTTGGTGCATGTAGTATAGTAAAATATAAACATTTTAATGAAAGAATAATGGAATTATATAATAAAACAACTAAAAAAAGACTTGAAAAAGGAATTAAATGTTTTGATGATATTTTATATACTTATGCTGCATTACTTAATGGAGTTTATTATGATAAAAGTAATTATTTTTATATTGATGATTATATTACTAATAAAAATGATACTGAAGAAGAAGGATTTTCTTCTGGAAAAAAAACTAAAAAATTATTTACTGTTTATCATGAAGTTATTAGAAAATATATTAAAAAAACTTATGGTGTTTCATTTCCTGATTTAATGAATAAAAGAAAAACTGAATTGTATTTGGGAATTTATAAATAAATATTTTATTATTAAAAAAAAAATAAAATATTTATTGAAAAGTGTTTAAATTAAATTATATTAAGTTTTAATTTTAATTTCATTTAATTTAATAAGATATTTTAATTGGTTATAATTTTATTTTTTGATTTTAATTATAATTTTCTTAATAATTTATAATATCTTTGTAATTTTATATTCATTTTTTTTCATTTTTGTTCTTTTTTTTATTTTAAATTTGAGAATAAGAAATTATTAAGTTAACATTTTTTAATTTAAAATCAAAAATTATTAAAATAATGAAGAAAAAAAAAATAAAAAATTCAAATGAAAAAATCAAAACAAATAAAAAAGGGAAAGTAAATAAAGATTTAGAGTCTTTTGTTCCTAGAGTTGAATTAGGAAATTTTTCTGAAATAGTGATAAAAATTATTTTAGATAAAATAATATCTTTATCCTTATCTCATAGTAACAAAAGTATAATAGACAAAAAAATTCCAACATATTGCTATAATAAAGTTCAAAATTTAATTCAGAATTTATTAAAAACTTATTATTTAAATTATGACGAAGATGATTTTTATTTACAAAATGAAATAAAATTTGATGAAATATCAATATCAAAAGAAGTAATAACAAATAATCATTCTTCAAATTTAACAACAGAAAGAAATTTAAATAATCTAATTGAAAATAATAATGATGACAATGTAATAGAAAGTAATATACTAATAGAACAAGAAAAAGATAATAATTTTTGGAATAATATTCCTCAACCAAAAAATTGTCCTATTGACAGATCTTCAATTTATAAAAATGATTATACAAAATTTGTACTTAAAGAAGAATCAATAATAAAAGATGATTCATTTTCAAAATCAAAAGTATTAATTAAAAGAAATTCTAAAATTTATCATAAATATATACCATCAGTAAAAATTGAAGAATATGAAAATTTACATAAGAAAAAAAAAAATAATATTAATTTATCATTTCATCCTATTGATAAAACAATAATTAGAACACCAAAACAAATTGAACAAGATCAATATTTTGCAAATTTAAGAAAAGAATATGATGAAATTAATAATAAAGTTGAAGAAGAAAATTTAAAAAAAGAAAAAGAAAAATTAAATGAAATTATAAAAAAAAAAGAATTAACTTCAAATATAAAAAATAAAAAATTTACTATTGATCCTAATGGTAAAATTGTTATTATTAAACAATTGAACAATAATCAATTAAAAAAAGAATTTCATATGATTAATTCAAATACAAAAGATTTAAAACAAATATCAAGTAAATTAAAATATAAAGAATTTAATGAAAATATTCCAGTTGAGAAAAATATGCATATTGATAAATATGAAGATGAATTAGAAGAAAAAAAAAAATTTAATCCTAGAAATGCAAAATTAAAAAAATTTCTTCATAAAAAATTAATGCCAATTGTTAAACAAATATCAAATAATAATATTGAAATACATAAAAAAAAACCAGGTGAAAAAATGATTATTTCTGGTTCTAGTTTTGATTTTATAAATCCTGAAGTTGGAGTAAAAATAATTGAAAATGAAAAAATAAAAAGTGGTGGAAAAAATTTTTATATAAAATATAATAAATATTCTCTTGAAAACTATAATAATCTTAATAAATATTTTCAAAAAGAACATTCAAATAATGATGTGATAAAAACAAATGATATTTTTAATTTTAATTCAACATTAATACAAAGAAATTCATCAATGGATGATTTAAGAAATAAAACTTTTTCAAATAATAATACTAATGTATTTAATAAAAATTTTTCAAATGAGAATATTAATAATCTTTCAAATAGTAATAGTAATGAAAAAATTGAAGAAGAAGATAGAAGATATGAAAATTTTATAACTACTATAAAAAATAAATCTTTAAAAACAATGATTGAAAATGCAAATTTAATAAATGAAAATCAATTAAATGAAAGTAAACCTTTTTATACAAAAACAAATTATTTTAAAATATTTAAAAATTCTTTTTCTCCTCCAAAGAATAAATATGATTTAAATGGAATAAATACTTTTAATAAATTATTATTAAATAATACTGATTGGGGAATTCAAAAAAATGAATTGAAAATTCAAATTCCTTCAATAATAAATAATCCTTTTAAAGTTAAAAAAGAAAAAAAAAATGAAAACAAAAAAAGAATAAGAGTATTTTTACCTTCAATGAAACCATATCAAGATAATAAATTAATGAAATCATCCTCAACTCATTATATTTCTCGTGCAAATAAAAAAATAAATACAAAAACAATAAATAGAAATCATTCTTCATAAAAATAATAAAATAAAAAAAGTTTAAAAAAAATATAAAAATTTTTTTTCAAAATAATAAAAGGAAATAATAAAATAAAATAAAAAACAAAATAAAAAAAACAAAAAAATAATAATTTAAAAACATAATAAAAAAACCATTTTAAAAAACTTTTTTTTACTTATTAGAAAATTCATTAGTCCATTCTTCATATCTTTTCAAATCACTAGGACTAACACTTTTAGAAATATTTTTAATAGCAGTTAAAATATCACTTTGACTAACAGGAGCATCTAATTCAGCTTCTAATTTTTCAGGATTATTAGCAAAAGCCATTAAATCAACTTTAACTCCAGTTTTCATTAATTTTCTTCTCATTTGCATAAGAGCAGCTTCTCTACAAACATTAGCAATATCTGCACCAGAATAACCATCAGTTTGTTTAACTAATTCATCAAAATTAACATCACTTGCAGTTTTAATTTCTTTTAAATTAATTCTAAACATTTCTCTTCTTCCAACAGAATTAGGAAGAGGAATATAAACTCTTTTCTCAAATCTTCTTCTTAAAGCATCATCAAGATCCCAAGGATGATTAGTAGCACCTAATACCATTACTATTTTCTTCTTAAGTTCTTCATTACTTAATTCTTCATTATCATTTACTCCACTTACACCATCCATTTGAACTAACATTTCAGCCATTACACGACGTGTTGCTTCATTATCACCATCACTTCTTTTTGTACCTACTGAATCTACTTCATCTATAAAAATTGTTGATGGTGCATAAAAACGTGCCATTTCAAAAAGAAGACGAACTAATTTTTCACTTTCTCCACGCCATTTTGATGCAAATGTTGTTGCTGAAACATTGAAAAATGTTGTTTTACCTTGTGTTGCTAAAGCTTTTGCTAATAATGTTTTTCCTGTTCCTGGTGGACCATATAATAATACTCCTTTCCATGGACGACGAATTCCTCTAAAGAAATCAGGCATTAATAAAGGAAGAAGAACTGCTTCTTTTAATGTACTTTTTGCTCCTTCTAATTCTGCAATATCTTCAAATTTAACATTAGGATTGTTTTCAACTACTTCTCTTTCAACCATTTCAATTAATTCAGCATCTGGTCCAGTACCATCTGGATAATGACTTAATAAAAATGGACTTTTACCATCTTTTGATGGTTTATTATCTTGTCCTTTCTGTTGTTGACCTCTTCCTGGTTGTTTTCCTGAATTTCCTCTATCTTGTTTATTTGGAATTCTATTATTATTTGATGGCGGTACATTTCTATTATTTGATGGTCTATTATAATTATTATATCCAACAGGTTTACCTACTTTTTTCCTTGCAGGACCAGGACCTTTACCATCTTCTGGTGGATCCCAAACATCAGGATCTTTTTTTGGTTTTTGAGGACCACCATATTGAAATTTATCAGCATCTTTATCAGTAATATATGAAAAAGGTTTTCTTCCACCAAAATGTGCCCATCTAGGGTCATAATTATCACTATTATTATTATTATTATTATTATAATTATTATTATTATTATTATAATTATTATTATTATTATAATTATTATTATAATTATTATTGTAATTATTGTATTGTTGTTTATTTTCTTTTGGAAGATAATCTCTCATTAAAATTTGATTATTTATTTCTTCTTGTTCTCTCTCATGACGAATACGTTCTGATCCATCATTTTGAAATTGTTTTGCAAGTTGATATGCTTGATTTACTAGGATTACTTCATTTTTTATTACATTATCTGTTTGTTTCCATTTATCACGAAGATACTGATCACTTACTTGAGATAAACGTCTATAAAATTTTAATTTATTATTTTTTATTTTTACTCTTCTATTATTTTAAGTGCTGTTTTGTATTTTGATAAACATTTCTCGTAATTACCTAATACACCTAATTCACGTGCTATTTTCACATAACGATTTAAATCCATTATTGTATGTGGTTTATTGCTGCTCATTTTTTTTTTATAAAATAATTTTTGTTTTTAATTTATATTGATTTTTTGAAAAATTTTTATTTTTTTTATATTATAAACTTATTATCTAGATCGAACAATGAAGATATTTAATTTTTTATTAATTTTTAAAAATTATTTTTTGTTTTTTTTTTTGTATTTCAATTTAAAAATTAATTTATTATTATATAAATAAATTAATTATTGAATGTCTACTACATTTATATCAGAAGAAGAAAAACAAAGAATTGATGATATTTTTGAAATATATCAAATTGATGGAAAAGATGAAGATATGGAAGAAAAAATAAATGATGCTAAAAAAAAAGCTCAATCAAGAAATGAAGAAATTGCAATTAAAGCTGATAGTGAAAAAATATTACTTTTTGAAGAATTAAGTAAAAGAAGAAGAAATAGAAGAAAAAAAGAAAATAAAAAAAGGAAAAAAAAAAATAAAATAATAGAAGAAGAAGAAGAAGAAATAAATTATGATGATGATGAAGAAAAAAATAATGAAGAAAGAAAAGTAAGAAAGAAAAAAAAAAAGAAAAAAACTATTAAAAAAAAAAAGAAAAAAAAGAAAAAAACTAGTACAAATTTTTTATTAGATGATCCAAATAAATATAAATTAAATCAAGATGAAGAAGAAAAAGAAAAAGAAGATGATTTTTTTACAACATGGAAACATGTTTTAGAAAAGAAAATAATATCAATTTTTCCTCCAAATATGATAAATAGAAATGCTTTAGTTAAAAATATTCAAACAATAATTGATGGTGTAAAAATAAGAAAATTAGATGATGAAGAAATGGAAAATAATTTAAATGAAATAATAGATTATGATAATATAAAAATTGAACCAGAAGTAGAAAAATTAGAAGAAACTGAAATTATTAATAAACAACCAATTGGAAATTATCAAGAAACAATTGATAAAAGAAAACAATTATATAAATCAATGAAAAAAAATGAAAAAAAATATAATAAAAGTCAAAAAGATACAAAAGATTTTTTAGAAGCAATTAAAAAATATAAAAATGAAATGTCAAAAAGACATATTAATAGAATTTATCAAATTCCTTTTAAAGATAATAATAAAACATTAAATATTAATGAAGAAGATAGAATTAAAGAAAGAATAATTAATTTTAATCTAAAAACTTTTGATACATTTAATTTAGAAGAAATTATTAAATTTTGGAAAAAAAAAAGTAAAGCAATTAAAATTAAAGAAGATGATAATCAAGATATGAATATTAATACAAAAGAACCTGAAAAGAAAATACAAGAAAAAGCAGTTAATGTTAAATATGTTTATACTTCTCCTTCTGAAGATATTAAAAAAATTATTCCATTTGCTTCAAAAAAATATACAATTCAAAAAAAAGAATAAATAATTTTTTTTTAATATTTAAAATAAAATTTTATTCTTTTAAATTTTTTATTTTTTTCTAAATTAATAATTTTATTATACATATCATATAAAATTATTATTTTAATAATGATAAATATAATAAAAATATTTTCACAAACAAAACATTTTTCTCTATTTTAACAAAAATGAATAAAAAAATTTATTCATTTAATTTAATATTTTCTTCAACTTTTTCACCATTATATAAAAAAAATTCGACATTAATTCCATCTTCAATATAAACATAAGAGCCTCCAATAATTTTATCTTTATAGGGAATATCTTTAAAAAAAGGTTCATCTAATTTTAATGGTAAATAAACACCAGATAAAGGATTAATTCCAGTAATAACAACATCTTTAATTTTAACTTCATATAAAAAATAAATTTTAGTTTTGAAATTATTTAAATTATTATCTTCACAAAAAGAATAAGCAATTCCTTTAATATAATCATCAGATAAAATTTCATCCGTTTTTTCTTTATGTTCTAATAAAATTCTCCAAATTGTAATTTCTGGTTGTGTATAACTATCAATTTCATATTCAATTACTCTTAAATTTTTATTCATTGCAATACTAAAAATTGATGAACTTGAAGAATTATTATTATCATTAATATTATTATTATTATTATTATTATTTTCATTATTTGTTTTATAATAATTATCAATTGCTTGATATAATTCTTCTTCATATTCAATTGATTTTATTTCTTTTAAACTTAAAGTATTAAATTTTGATACTAATTCTTGAAGAATACTATACATTTCATCATTTGATTGAAGGAAAGATGATAAAAATTCATTTAATGATTTTCTTGGATTTTTTTCATAATCAGTATTAAAATTATTTGTATTCATTTCTATTGGAAGTTGAATATTATTTTGATTATCATTTTCTGGATTTTCTTTTTCTTTTAAAAGTGATAAAGTATCTAATAAAAGTTCTGAATATTTTTTTGGTGATATTCTTAAGTCATTTAAACATACCCAAACTAATTGACTATGTTTTTTAAAATCAAATGATGATTTACTAAAATTTTCTGTTGTTATATTATCAAATGATAAAAAATTTTTTGGTTCATTTCCTTTCATTGGTATACATCCACATGATATTCCCATTATATAAAAATATATTATTTTAATTTAATTAATTATTATCATAATTTATAAATTTGTAATTTAACTTTTTATTTCTACAAAGTATTATTAATTATAAATCTATTCAATCAATTATTTTATTTTTCAATTTTAATACAATATAATTTAAATTTAATATATTTTAATTTAAAAAATATTTTGAAAATATTATTTTTTTCAATTTTTTTTTTTTTTTGAAATTAAAAATTAAAAATTTTTGATTATAAATTAAAAATTTTTTATTATTAATAATTAATTAAATCATATAAATAAATATAATAATTAAAATAAAATAATTTCGTATCCCTCTTTTTTATCAAAAAAATGTTTTAAATTCATCATATTTTGATGCGAAACTTTCATCAATAAATAAAAAGTCATCGCTTTCATTATAATTTTCAATATTAAAATGTATATTAGAATTTTTATCTTCTTTTAATTTTGTTATAACATCATTAATTTGGTTATTTTTAATTAAATTAAAGTCATTTTTTTCTACTTTAATGTTATTTTCTTTATTTATAGCTATATTAATATTATTATGTTTTGAATTTTCTATTTTAAATATAATATTAGAAATTTCATTTTTCTTTTCATTTTTATTATTGTTTCTTAGTTTTGGTTTTTCTTTAATAAATTTATCAGTTAAATTTATTCCTGTTTCATAAAATAAATTTTTTTCTGATGTATTATCATTTTTTTGTTTTAATAAACAATAAAAATTATTTGTTTTATTTAAATCAATTCCATAATTCTTTTTTAAATATTCTAAATCTTTACATAAATAAAATTTATTATAAAATTCTGAAAGTTTCATATTAACTAAATGTATTTTTTCCAAATCTTCTTGTATTATTTGAAATGATTCGAAATTATTATTTTCATCAAAAATTTTATTTTTTGAAGATACTTTTTTTTGACAAAATTCATGAATTGTTAAATTCATAATTCTTTTAATTGTTTCATAATTAATATTTATTCTATCTTCATATTTAATTGTTGTAAAAATAACTTTTTGATAAGAATAAATTTTTTTTACATAATTATTTAAGAAAGAAATAATAAAACTTATAAAATGATTTAAAATTTTACTTCTTATATTATCTTTTCTTCTTGAAACTTTTTTGCCTAACAATTCTTTTTCTTGTTTTATAATATTTGTAGATGGATTTGTTTCTTTTGCTTCAATATTATCATTTTCATCTATATATTGTTTGTTATTTAAATTATAAATTTCATCAACACAAATATTGTTTATACTATTTGACATATAATCTATTTTTTTTTTAATCAAAATATTTATATGGTTTTGGAAAATAGTGTCACTTTTAGGTAAATAAATAATTAATTATTTTTTAAATTTCATAATAAAAATATCAAAAAGATTGGTTTGAATTTTATTAAATGTTGATTATTTGGAAAGAAATAAATAAAATAATTTTTAAAATGTTGGAAATACAATTAATAATTTTATTGAAAGAAAAAATAATGAAAAATAAAAAAAATAAAATATAAATATTATTTTAAAATAATTACTATAATATATTTTTATTATTTATAAAAATGGTTAATACTTTATAAATAACTATTTTAAATGAAAGTTAATAAATTAAAAATTTAAAAACTTAAAACAATTATTAAAATTTATAATGAATTCATCAAATTCAAATAGCTTAATAATGCCATCTATCAATTCAATTTCAGAATTTTCAAAAGAATTTAATTTTGAATTTTTGTCTGAAAAAGAAAAAGAACAAAAATTTTGTAGATGTCCAATATGCCGAAGAATTCCTTTAATTTATTATTATAATTCATCAATATTTTTAAAATGTATTTATTGTCCAGATGTTTATACCAAAAGAACTATAGGTTCATTTAACTACTCAGATTTATGTTCATATAAGAAATTATTATCTATAAAAAATTTAGATAAAATTTATATTAGTAATGGTAATTTTTATGATTCAAAAATAGACGAACATTGTATTCCTTTAGCTTGTATTGATAATTATTGTGATGAGCATCTTTATGAAAAATATTATTTTTTTTGTGAAACTTGTAAAAAAAATTTATGTAATAAATGTAATGATTTTCATAAAATGCATAATGTTAAAAAATTAGAAGAATATCAACTTAATAATGATGAATTAGAAGAAATTCAGACAAAAATAAATGAATGTGAATCATTTGTTAATTCTTTAGA
>JAEEGK010010054.1_pt1 | contig 21900 bp, 13 predicted proteins | sample 8958771 | NCBI WGS metagenome assembly JAEEGK01 (sample SAMN16246547, study PRJNA631951) | gut metagenome | biome: gut microbiome; feature: rumen; material: SC-attached | host: Bos | place: Iran: Karaj | collected 2018-10 | reverse complement strand
CTCCTCTTTATATTTTATTAATTACTTATGTTGAAAAGAAAGGAAGAATAAAGAAAAAAAGTTCTTATTTAATGAAACAATTATTCTTTTTTTAAAATAATTATATTTATTTAAAACAATTATTTATAAAATTTATTATTATTGACATTATTTTAATTTTATTATTCTATTAATAATTATTTTAAAAAAAATTATTTTTTTTGAGATATTTTATTCCTATATCTAATATAAGTATGAGGATTTATTGTAATTAAATAATTATTGTTTTTTACCTTTTATGTTATTTATCCGATTTTAAATAATATTTTCCCATCCAGTTTCTTCAACTGCACTTAATAAATTTATAGCTTTGATTCAAATGTTTAAAAAAAATTAATCTGTTTTATATGCAATTTTTATTTCATTATAAATTCCTTATATGACTTAATAAAATGAGTCGATTATTATAAATATTTTTTTCTTTGAATTCCTTATATTATAATTTATAAAAAAATAGATGAATAGGAATTTTTTATGAATTAATTTTTATGAATAGTATTTAAAATATATTAAGATTAAAAAAATAGTTAATATCATATTATTATTTATTTTTTATAATTTATTAATTAAATTTTTTCAAAGAATCAACCAAAAAATAATTAAGTAATCCCAAAAAACCCAAAAACCCCAAAAAAACCCAAAAAACCCAGATTTTTTTTGGTATTAACTCTACTTAATTGACATTTCAATTTTGAATTTTTTAATAATTAAATAAATAATAAATTTACAAATTTTTCTCAATAAAAATTAAACTATAAAATATAAAAAACTACTCTTTAATTTTAAAATTATTATATCATTAAACAAATCTCACTTCAAATATAAAATAAAAAAAAAAATAAGTTTATATGTCTTATTATAAATAATTATCCATTATTATCTTTTTTTTTGTCTTTATTTTTTATTAGAGTTCAAATATTTATTTTCTGATCGAGTAAAAATTAAAAATAATATATAATTCACTTTTATAAAATATTTATTATATTATCAATATATAAAATTGATTATATTAAATTCAAATATAAAATATAATTTATTTTATTAAAAATCATTTTATTGAAAATTTTTTAAATATTTTCAAAAAAGAATAATGAGTTTGAAAAATAAAGGAATAAATATGGGTTTATTAAAAAACCAAATAAACAATCAAAAAAGAATAAATAATAATAAAAATTCAAATAAAGAAAAAATGAAAAATATAGTTAACTCATTTCATCAAGGAATGATTGTGAATAAAAACCAAAATAGATTTAAAACAACGAAAAATTCTCCTGAAAAATTTGTAGTGGAAAATTCGAAAAATTTAAAATCAAAAATATTAAATGGTAATATAAATACAAATATAAACAATAATAATAATATGAATAATAATAATATAAATAATAATATAATTTTAGGAAAACATAATGAAAAAAATTTTGAAAATTTATTAAAAAGAAAAATAATGAAAATACAAGAAAAAAAATCAATGACACAAATAAATACAAATAATAATAGTGTAAATTTAAGTAATAATCATATGAATTCAACTTCAAATAGTTTAAATGGTTATTTAGCTCATTCAAATTATACAACAAAAATAAAAAATAAAATGTCTTCAGATAATTCACTAAAAATAAAAAATGGAATTAATTGTCAAAAAAGAGCAAATAGTACTTTAGAAGAAAATAATAAATATTATATTAAATCAAATAAAGAGAATAATGTTTATGTTAAATATATTCCTTCTTCTTCATATAAACAATATTCAAATATTAAAAATAATTTTAATTCAATTATATCTAAAAAAATTAATAGTAAAGTTATTATCCCAAACCATATGAAAAACAGTTCTTTATTTTCTTCTACTTTAAGTGCTCTTTATAAACCTAATAATAATAATGATAAATTATATTTTGATAATAAAGTTATTAGTAAGACTTCTCTTCCTTCTGGTGAAAATAGTAGAAAAAATTCAAATGATAAAAGAAGTTGTGATATAAATAATAATAATAATTTAAATAATACTTTAAACGAAAAAAATAAACAAATTAAAGTTAATAGTAATAATTATTATCACAATAATTTATTGTTAAAAAATGATAAAATGAAAAAGGAAAATAGTAATCAAGATATTAAAAAGAAATCAAATGAAAAAATAAATTCTGCTATTAAATATAATAAAAAAATATTAGGTGGATATTCTAAAGATAATTCAAAATCAATGTCAAAAAATCAATCAAAAAATAATTCAAAAGATAATATTTTAGTTTCAAGCCAAAGAAAAAATAAAAAAGAAAATAAAAAAATAAATGAAAAAAAGAAAGAAAAATCATTATATAAAAACCAAATAGAAAAGGAAATATTAGATAAAACTAAGAAAAAAGAAGAAAGTCAAATTAATAAAAATAAGGATATAAAAGAGAAAAAAGAATTAAATGATGAAAAAGTAATAAATAATAAAAATCCAGATAATGATGTTGAAAATTCAGAAAATTTAAATGATTCAAATTTAGAATATTTAAACAATAATTTAGACATAGTTCAAAACATTCATTCAAATATAAATAATACAAACACATTAAATGAGTCATATGATAGTGTTCAAAGTATATTAAAAGAAAATGGTAAATACATTGCTTACAATCATGATATGGAATTAATATCTGAATATATAAGAAAATATTATAAAAAAAATAATAAATATCCTTCAACAAAAATGAAGTTTTATAAATATGGAAGATTATTAGGGAAAGGAGCTTTTGGAAAAGTAAATTTATCATTACATGTTTTAACAGGAAGATTAGTAGCAATAAAATCAATAAATAAAAGTAAATTAACCAGTGAAAGACATAAAGCAAAAATTCAATTAGAAACTTCAATAATGAAAAGTTTATCATCATCAAATTACATAGTTAAAATATATGAAACCTATCAAACTCAAAAACATATATGTATAGTAATGGAATACATTTGTGCAGGAGATTTATTATCTTATATAAGAAAAAGAAGTAAATTAAATGAAAATATAGCAAAATTTATTTTTAAGCAAATAATATTATCTCTTCAATTTATTCACAATAAAAATATAGTACACAGAGATATAAAATTAGATAATATATTAATAGATTTGAATAATAAAATAAAAATATGTGATTTTGGAGTATCTAAAAAAATAAATGTAAATGATATAATGTATGATCAATGTGGAACTCCTGCATATATAGCACCTGAAATATTAAAAAATAAAGGTTATGAAGGATTTTCTGTTGATATTTGGTCTTGTGGTGTAGTTTTATATGCAATGTTAAGTGGAACTGTTCCTTTTAAAGGAAATGATTTAAATGAATTACATAATTTAATTATGAAAGGAAAATTTAATACTATTAATGATATCTCTAATGATGCTAAACATTTAATTAAATCTTTATTAGAAGTTGATCCTAAAAAAAGAATTAATATTAATAATATTTTAAATCATCCTTGGTTAATTAATGTTGATGTTAATAATAATAAAAATTATAATTTGTTTACAAATGCTGAAAAAGTTCTTTTAAATAAAAGTAATGTTGATTATCGAGATATTAATAATAAAAATGATATGGTTGAATATTTTGATTTAAGAAATTTAGATACATTAGAAGAAAATGAAAATAAGAATATAATAAGTAAAAGTTTAATTTTAGCTCCTTTCAATTCTTCTATTACAGAAGATAATATTATGAAAGAAAATGAATATGATTATAACAACAAATCTTTAATTATTAAAAATAATGTTATTAAATTTAGTAATAAAGTAAAGGGATTAAATAGGAATTATGAATTGAATAATAATGGAGAAATTGATAATGGAATTGTTATTTCTCCTAAAGATTCAAATGAAAAAAAAGATAATGATATTTCTCCTTATAATTTTAACGGAAGTTATAATAATAAAATTAATAGTAATGCTTTTTCTCCTAATAATGAAATTGAGGATGGTTTAAATTCTAAAAGAGAAAACAAAGATGAAAATAATATTAATTTTAATGTTTTGGAACAATTATCTGAATTAGGTTTCGACAAAAATTATGTTAAAGATTGTATTTTGAAAAATGATATTAATTATGCTACTGCTAGTTATTATTTATTGGATAAGTTTTATAAAGAATAAAATATATTAATTTAAAAACAATATCAGTGTTATTAATTATTATAATTTATATAAATATTATTATTATTAGTGTAAATAAAAAGAAATCATACTGTTTTTTTTTTCAATTTTTTATTTATTACAATTATTTTTTTTTATAAACTAAATAATAAAATATAAAAATACTTTTTAAAAGTGAAGAGTAATTAAATTAAAAGTAAAAAATATATTAAATAAATAAAAAAATGAGTACCTACAATAAACGATTAAAAAGAATAAATTCTTCAAAAAGAAATTTACCCCCAAAACCTGGAAAATCAATTAATGATTTATTATCTACAAAGGATAAAATATGTGAAATATATAATGATGAATTTGAAGATTTTTTTCCAAATATTTTATTAATGTCTAAAGAGGATTTTTTTACTGAAATAACATATAGAATAGAAATTATAATAAGAGAAATATTTTCAAAGGAAGAAATTGAAGAGAAAAATATTAAAGAATTATTAAAAGAATCAAATAGTATAATAAATGAACAATATGAAAATAATTATAATATATTATCAAAAGCATATTATAATTATATTTCAAAACCAACAAATTTTTCATGTCTAAAAAATTATTTTACAAAACATTGTATTAATACAGAAGATTATGCTTATCATTCATGTGAATATCAAAATTCAAAATTAATAGAAATTCCTGATGAAAAAAATAAAAATGAAATATTATATTTAATGTGTTCAAATTGTAAAAAATGTTATTATCCAAATCAATTTTTATTAACATGTAATTATTGTAAAGTTGATTATTATTCTTGTTTAATTTCAAAAAATGAAAATCCTAATTTTTTACCAGCAACATGGGAAAAATATCATTGTCAAAATTTAAAAAATGAATCTATGAAATGCATAAAATGTAAAAATATATTATATTTAAATATAAGAGACAATAAATTATATTGTTTAAACAAAAAATGTAATTTTACTTCAAAGCCACAAAGTATTCTTTGGAATTGTACTGTTTGTAAAAAAGAATTTAGAAGTGATGCTAAAGTTTATAATCCTTTAGAAATTAAAAATATGAAAAAAGCTGTTAAACTTGCTTTAATCTTTAAAAAAAATATTTCTCCTTATGATATTCCATGTTGTAAAGCTAATCCTAAAGAATTAATATTTTTTCATAAAAGTGATTGTAAAGGTGAATTATTTGAAGGAAATTTTAAAGGAAAAGAAATTATTGTTTGTTCTAAATGTCATGCAATCAATTTTTTTGATAAATTTATTTGGATTTGTCCTTTATGTCATAAAAGATTTAGAAATAATAAAAGTTCATCTTCGGAAAAATTTATTAAGAAAGAAGAGAATAATAATAATATTTTATTTAATTCAATGAGAAAAACAGAGCAAATTAACTGTAATTATAATAATATATTAAATAATCAAATTCTTAGAAGTAGTTCTGGAGGAAATAGGATTTTAACTTCTTTTCATTCTAATCATTTAATTAATATTAGAAATACAAATGGATTTAATGATAATAATCATATTGCGAATTTAATTACTGAAATTTATCCTAATAATAATACTACTGTTAAAAAAAATACTGAAAATAATATTCATCATAAACATATTAAAAGTAATAAAAAACAATATAAAACTTTAATTGAAATTTTAGCAGAGAGAAATAAAAAAGAACTTAATAAAAATCATTTAATTTTTAATCATAAGAAAAATAATTCTCTTTATAAATTAAAAGATAATGAAGAAAATAAGGATAAAAAAGTTAATAATATTATTATTATTAATGAAAAAAATGATGATGGAATAAATGTTCCAAATATAAGTGATTTAAGGAAAATAGCTTCTAATAGTACAAATGAACATTCATTTTCAAATAAAAGTTATGGAAATAACTCTAATCCTCCTACTAATAAAATTAAAAGGATTACTGTTAATAAAAATGAAAATAATATTGAAGAAGATGATTCTATTTTAAATATAAATAAAAATGAAAGAAAAAGAGGAAAAATAAAAAATGAAAATGATGAAAGTGAAAATAATATAAGTCAAAATATTAACAATAATAATAATAATAATAGAAATAATAATTCAATAAGAAAACAATTAGAAAAAGCAATTTTTAAAAATGAAGAAAGAGTAAAAATTGAAAAAATGAATAAAAAAGAAAAATCAGAAGAAATAAATAAAAAAATAAAAAAGGATTTCGAAAATGAAAGTCCATCAAATGATTCGATTTTAACAATAAAACCTAGAAAAAAAAATGAAAATTATATTTTAAAAAAGGAAAGCACTTTAAGAGAAAAATCTCCAAATAAAGAAAATAATAAAGAAGAAGATTATATGACTCATCCAGAATTATTAAAAGAAATAATAGAAAGTAGTAAAATTCCAATATTTAATATAGAAAATTTTGTATTTAAAAATCCAATAGGAGAAGGTTCATATGGGAAAATATATTTAATTCAAAAAGAGAAAACACATGAGAGATATGCATTAAAAAAGATAATATGTCATGAATTAAATGAAATAAAACAATTTAAAAGAGAATTCGAATTAATATATTCAAAAAGTCATTCTAACATAATGAAAATATATAATATAGAATATAAATGTTTAGATTCTACAACATATTCAATATATGTATTAATGGAATTAGCAATATCAGATTGGACATGTGAGATAAAAAGACGTCAAAAGAAGAGAGAATATTACAAAGAAACAGAAATAATACAAATATTAAATCAAATATTAGATGCATTAATATATTTAGAAGAAAATGGAATAGCTCATAGAGATATTAAGCCTCAAAATATATTAATATATCCAAATAATATATATAAAGTTGCTGATTTTGGTGAAGCTAGAAATTTAAGTTATTCTATTCAAGAATGTACTTTAAGAGGAAGTGAATTATATATGAGTCCTGTTCTATATCATTGCTTAAAAAATAAGGAAAGAGATGTAATTCATAATGCTTATAAAAGTGATGTTTTTTCACTTGGACTTTGTCTTCTTTATTCTATGGCTCTTACTATTCAAGTTCTTAATGATATTAGAGAAATTAATAATATGAATTTTATTAATCAAATTATCAAAAAAGCTTTACGAAGAAATTATTCTATTAATATGCAAAATTTAATTCAGGGAATGTTGCAATTAGATGAAAAACTAAGATTTTCCTTTCAAGAAATTAAAAATTTTTTAAAAAAGAATTTTTAAAGGTTTATTTTCGGTATTATTTTTTTTTCATTTAATTATTATTTTGATTTTTTTAACTTTTTTTTCAAGAAGAATTTATTAAAATATTGATTTAATTAAATTTTTGAAAGTTTATTATTCATTTAACTTTTTATTTAATTTTCAAATTTTTTATTCATCTTCTTCTTCTACTTTATTTGCCCTTGGAATTTTTTTAGTGTCGCAATACCATTCATAAAATTTATCAATAATTAATGGAAAATAAGAATCACAATTATAATTTTTTGGAAAAGTAGCTCCATGTTCTAATAAAAAATCTAAAAAGCATTCCCATTGATCTTTATTTAAACCTTGACATTTAGTATTTTTTAAATATATAATAAAATCTTTAGCAATTTTAAATTGATGATAAAATAAATCTTTAAAATAAACTTCAACAATTTCTAAATTTAAAAGTTTATTAGTATTAAAAAGGAATAAAAATAGATAAAAATCTTTAAAATCTTTTGTATTTAAATCAAGTAATTTTTCTTTTGTATTAATAATCTGTTTTTTAACTCCATCTAAATTATTACATCCAAAATATTTTAATCCATTAATATATTCTAATTCAGTAACTTCTTCCATTTTTTTACAACCACATCTAAAGAAAAAATAAGTTATAAATATATCTGTATATATATCTATTCCTAATGTTTTTCCCATTTTTTCCATTCCTTCAACTTCTATTTTGTGAGTTTTTAAATTACAATAATTTGCAAAATCCTTTTTAATTGATCTTTCATCTACTTTATTGTATCTATTTCTATTCATTTTTTTTTCTTTTTTAAATAATAAAATAATTAATTTTATTATTTAAATAATTATTAATTTAGAAAAAAAAATATAAAAAATAAGTAAATAAATAAATGATTACAAAAATACTAAATTTTGAATTTTAAGTTTAAATGAATTATTCCTTGAAATATTATATTATTTATAAATTAAAATTAAGATTATAACTTTTATACTCTTCTATATAAAATAGTGTCTATGTTTAATTTAGATTTTGCTATTTTTGTTTGATATTATCAATAATTTTTCTTGAGAAGAAATTCATATTATAATTTTACATTTTTCAAATAGATTTATATTTTTTAAGTCTTCTTTACAGAAATTATTCCCAATTTAACATTTTTTTATTTTTTTTATTTTTTTAATAAACAAATATTAAAATAATTTTTTACAAATAAAAAGAAAATTAAACATGGGAAATTGTGGATGTAATTATAATAATAATTCAACAAATCAAAAATGTGTTAATATAAATGAATTAGAAAGTATTTCTCCAATTAATAATTCTATTAAAATTACTTTGGTTGAAAGTAAATCAAGAAATAATTTTAATCATTTTTCTTCATATAATAAATCCACAGATAAAAGTAAAGATTCATCATTTGAAATGAAAATGTTAAAGGAAATAAATTTTGTCCGTTCAAATCCAATGGATTATTCATTAAAATTAAAATATATTATTAATAATTTAATTATTATAGATAATAATTCTGAATATTTAAATGGAAATTATTATGGATTTAATAAAAAAATTCTATTAAAAAATGGTATTAAAATTTTTTATGATACTATTAAATTTTTGGAAAAAATTCAACCTTTATCAAAATTAAATTATTGTGAAGAAATAAAAATTAAATTCGATGAAAATTCTGAAAAAAATGATTTTATATTATCAAATAAATATATAAAAGATTTATTAGTAAATCAAAGGATGAAAATATTAAAAAAATATAAAAATTGTGCTTTTAATATTGATAATATACCAAATCCATTTTTAAGTATAATATTTCAAATAACAGATGAAATTTTTAATCAAGAAAGAAGAAATGTAATTTTAAATAAAGATTTTCATAATTTTGCTGTAAATACTCTTAGAGATTCTGAAAATTCTTTTATATCTATTTTGTGTTTTTCATGATTCAATTATTATTATGTTTTTTTTAATAAATAATATAGTACTTAGAGTATATATATATGTAAATAAATCGTTCTTATATATTAAAAATTTTGAATTGATATATTATTTAAAAAATAAGTATTTTAATGTTGAATAAATTCATTTAAAATAACAAAATTAATTATATTAATGAAAAATACTATTTAAATTATACTATTTCTTTTAAAAATTATAAGAATATTAAATTCTTGATAATTTAAATTTTTATAATTTATTTTAATTTAATAGTAGGTTTATCATCTTTTTTATCATTATAGAAAAAATTAAATATAAATTATAAATTATCTTCAAAAAAATATATATTTTTATAATAAAGAAAATTAATAATTATCTTTTGTATTCACATCATAATAAAGTAAATTATTAAAAATTTTACTATTTTTTATCAACCATTTTTTTCTTTTTTCACTTTATTTTATCTTACTTTAAATGATTATTAAATTATTTAATTTACTTTTTTAATATTTAATAAATGGATTCTATGAATAATAACAAAACAAGAAATGAAATAAAAATAATAGTTATTGGAAATAGTGCGACAGGAAAAACATCATTTGTGAATAAATGGACAAAAGATACATTTACAGAACAATATAAAGCAACAGTAGTATCAGAATTTTCATTTAAAGTATATGAATATAAAGGGAAATTATATCGAATTCAATTATGGGATTTAGCAGGACAAGATAAAAATACTTGTATAACAAAAATATTTTCAAAAAATGCTGATGGATGTATTATTTTATGTGATATTACAAATAAAGAATCAATACAAGAGTAAAATTATATAAATTAAAAATTTAAATTAGTACTTTAAAATGGAAAGAATCTGTTGATGAAAATAGTAGATTTTTAGATGGGGGATTTTTACCTTGTATTTTAATAGAAAATAAAATAGATTTAGTTGATAATGATATTGTTGAAAATGATGAAGAAATTAAAAAATTTGCTAAGAACAATAAATTTGATAATTTATTTAAAACTAGTGCTAAAATGGGAATTGGTATTGATGAAAGTATGGATTATTTAATTAAAAATATTTTGGAAAGAAGTGAAAAATGTAAAGATAATATTGGAAAAAATCCAATTGAAAAAAATAGAGAAAGTCTTGTTTTGGAAAGAAAAAAAATTTCTGACGAAAAATCAAAAATTAAAAATAAATGTTGTTAAATTAGTTTTTAATATAATCAATTATTATTTAAATATATTTATTGAATAAAAAATCAAATTTTTTTTCTAATTGAATGTCTCTATTTGTTTAAATTATAATTTTTATTCTTAAATTTATTACAATAATAAATTTATGTTTTCAAACAAAACAATTAAGTATTTAAATTTTCTGTTTCTATAATATATTCATTAATATTTTAAATATTAAAATCTTAATTTTTTTTTATATATATCTTAATAAAGGTTTAATGAATATGATAGAAATATTAAAATATTACCTTAATGATTTTTCAAAATGAACAAATAATTTGAATATATACATAAATACATATAATTAGATAAATCTTAATCTCAATAAAATCAAAATTAAACATTATACACATTTAATCTTTATTTTTTTTAAAATATATTACAAACACTACATTGGCATTCTTCTTCAGTATTTAAATTTTTATTATTAACTGGAAATTCTGTATGAATAATTACAATTTCTGCAATTTTTTCTCTTGAAATTTGATCGACGAATGTTACTTTATGTTTTTTTGATCCTTTACAAATTTTATTTCCATAAATATCAGTTCTTATATTTTCTTTTCCAATAAATTTACTATTTAAAGATAAAAAAGAAGATCTTGTATATTTTGATTTTACATTTTGTAAATCAAATGAACTTCTTATATTTGTTGATTCTGATTTAAATAAATTTTCATTTAAACTAGATTTTCTTGAATGACTTTGAAACTCATTTTCATTATTTCTTGTATTTCCTTCATTTTTTAAAGATAACATTTTTAGATTTTCTTGTTTTAAATAATTTTATTCTATCAATCAATTTTTTTCTTATATATTAATTCAATAAATTTTAAATTTAAGAATTATTTTAAAAATGCAAGAATTTAAAGGAATATATTATGGAGAATCTAAAGAACAACATTTTTTTGAAGCAGGAGCTCACTTTAAATATATTGAATTATATAGAAGATTAGAATTATTATATAAACAACAAAATTTAAATAATCCTTCTTTACAAGTAAATTTACTATTTTAACAATTTTAGGAAAATAAATTAAGAAATAATTTAATACTTGAAAAAAGTAAAAGTGGAAATAGTTCAATTTTTAATAACTCTAACAATAAAGAAAATAATAATCAATTACCTCTCAGTAAATTTATTCTTAATAAATATTTACAAATGAATTTAACTACAAATAAAAATAATAAAATGAACAGTTTAATGTCTCAATTTTCAGATTCTGAAAAAAGAGGAAAATCAAATGATAATAATTCCCAAGATAATAATAATTCAATTCAAATAAAAAGAACATCTTCAGTTTCTCGAAATAATAAAAATAATAAAAAGAATAGAAATATTAATAATACCAATTATTATAATTCAATATATAAAATGAACAAAGCAAATACTATAATACATTATAATATAAATAATAATAAAAGAAAAAAGAATGTTTCTTTAAATTCTTCAAATAAAACAATATACAATAAAAATCATCTTCAAAAAAATAGAATAATAAATGATTTATCAGATTATTCAACAATGAGTAATCCAAATAATGAAAAATATAATAAAAAAAAAGATTGGATTGCATATATTCAAAGTAAAACTCAAAGAGCAAGAGATTATAGTATGATTGTTAAGAAAAATAATATGTGTAGTATTAATCATAATAGTGATAGAAGATTATCTAGTTCTTCTAAATCTAAAAGTAGAAATACAAATAAAATTAAAGGAAGAGCTAATTCTAATGTTACAATTGGGAAATCTAGTTTAATTGATGATATTTCTTTTTGGATTAATAAAATTAATTTTAAAAATGGTAAAAAAATACTTAAAGAAATTAAAAAAATTAATATTAATAATATTGTAAGTAAAGAAAAAAATAATAATAATAATAATAAAACTAAAAAAAGTAGAAATTTAAAACATGAAAATATATCATTTAAAAGTAGTTCAATTGATAATAATAAAAAAAATATTTTATCATCTTCGACATTAACAATGAATGTTAAAACAATATATAATCAAAGAAATGGGAATAATAAACAAAATAAAATCAATCATAAATCAAATAAGAAAGAATATCAGAAAAGAAATAATTTTATAAATAATAATATTAATGAAACTATTATCTCTAATTATGCACAAATTTATGTTAAAAAAAATCATTTGAAAAGTTCATTTGAAAATAATAATTTTACAGTTAATAATCAAACAATTCAACCTCAAAAACCATTAATTTCATCAAGAATAAATAAAAAAAGAATATATTCTTTCAAAATATAAATATTTTTTAATTTATATTATTCATGTTTAATTTATTAAATTTGAAAACTTTATTTATTCAATTAATATTTTTTAATTAAAAAATTAAAATAAAAATTAGGAAATATTCTATTAAATTTTTTTTATTATATTTTAAAAAATTTTTAAATTTTTAAATTAAATAATTTAATATCCTTTAATTGTGATTTATTTGAATCTTTATGTTTTTTTTATATTAAATTTTTATAATTTGGACTATAATCATATATTTCATTTATTTCATTAGAACGTATTTTTCTCTTACTTTTATACTTGAGTAATTTAAAATAAAGAAATATTAAAAAAAATAAAATAATTACCAAAACAATAATTATCACAACAATTAATAAAGTTGAATTATTAGAATATAAATTATCAATTTGAGTATAAAATCCAATAATTCTTTTATCAACATTAAAAACCATTTGATATTTTCTTAAAAAAGGAATTCCTAAAGTCCATCTATAAGGTTGTGATTTATCAAAAAAAATCAAAAAAATATATCTTCCATTAATTTCTTCATATAAAGTTTTAGTATCTAATTCAAAAGTATAATTCAAATCTTTAGAATATAATTTAATATCTTTTAATTTATTTAAATCAATATTTTTTTCACAAATATAATATAAATATTGATTATTCTCATATATTGAACAAATTTCTGAATTAACATAATCATTAAAAAATTCTAGATCAATTTTAGTAAAAAAAGGTTCAATAGCAACAATACCATTTAATCTTATATCAAAATCAACATCTAAATGATATTTATCAAAAAATAATGTATCACCATAATAAAATTTATCCATATTTAATTTCCAATTTTGTTCATATTCAGTTATTTCAACATTTGAATATTCAAAATATTTATCATTATAATTTTTATCGTATTCTGAAGGATATCCTCCTATTATTAATTCTCCTTTATTTTTATCCTTTTTATCAAATTTAATTGTAAAAATTGTTGAATTTAAAACTTTATATTTTTTAATTGAATTAAATAAATTATCATTATCACTTACTCTTCCCGGTGATAAACCTAAACAATTTTCAATTGTATTTTTATTTGGAGTTTTTATTAAAAGAAAAGGTAAATTATTTATTTTAATTTCTTCCTTTTTTTCATTATTAAATATAAAACTTTCTTCTACTAAAACTACTTTTTCTCCAATATGTTTTTTTGAAGTTTCTGATAATTCTTTATAAGTTAATGATTTTTGTGTATTAAATGATGATTTTAAAATATAAAAATTTGATTCATTAAAAATTAATAAAGGTTTTATTATTTGATTTGGATTTCCTATTTTAATTTCTGTTGTTACTTTTTTATTTAAAAAATAAGTTGAAAAAGTATAATTTTTATCATCTGTCATTTCTATATTTATTGGAAGTTTTATTATACATTTAATCAAAGAAAATTGTAAAAGAATAATTTTACAATATAAAATAATAGAACATTTCATATATGAATAAATTATATTATTAAACTTTATTTTAAATAAACTATTTAATGATAAATCAAAAAAAAGATGAAAACAGAATTTTATATTTAATGGGAAGAGAAAAAGAATTAGAATATAATTTGGAATTATTTATAAAATTAGATTCATTGGTAATAAAAGTAGATTCAGATCAAACTTTTCCCTTTGAACATTATGAAGGAATTTTTACTTTAAATAATCTTCACACAATAAAATTTTTTGAATCACTTTCGGTAGAAGATATAATTAATAAATTATCAACTTTAATTGATGAAAAAGAAATAAAAATTTTAAGATGTGATGCATTTATTAAATTATGTTATAAAGATGTTTTTTCACTTCAAATAGATGAAATAAGAAAAACTTTAAATCAAAGAATGGAAGAAATATATGATTATATGCATATTTTAGCAGAAAAAGTAAATTCATTAGAAAAAGAAAATAAAAATTTAAGAAATGAAATAGTATATTTAAAAAAAAGAATGACAGAAAATGAATTAAAGCATTCTATAAAAATAATAAATAGAAATTCAGATTTTAATAAAAAATTAGAGAAAAAATTAACATCAGAAATAATAAATTTAAATGAGAAGATATTTAATATTCACATAAAAAATTTTTCAATATCATTACTTCAATCATATACAGAACATACAGAAACAATAAATTATATTTCAGTATTTCAAAATGGAAATTTTATAACAGCATCATCAGATTATTCAATAAAATTATTTGATTTAAATAAACCAAAAATATTTTCTATAGACAAAGCACATTCTTCAGCGATAAATTCAATAGATACAAAAGATAATAATAAATTTATTTCTTGTTCACAAGATGGAATAATTAAAATTTGGTTCATTAATGATGAAGAATTTACTCAAGTGCAAATGATTGAAAATGCACATAAAAGTTCAATTAATTGTATAAAATATTTTAAAGATAGTGAAAGATTAAATCAATTTATTTCTTCTTCAAATGATAAAACAATGAAAATTTGGGAAAAATCAAAAGATAATAATAGGTACTATTGTATTAAAACAATATTAAATACAGATTCAAATTATATAAATTGTATAATTGAATTAGATGAAGCAATTTTAACAGGAGGATATGATGGAATAAAAATTTGGAATTTAAAAAATTATGATTTAACTACTTCAATTATAAATTGTTCTTGTTATTCTGAAAATACTTTAAAAATGATTGATAAAGATAGATTTATTATTAGTAGTGGAAATGAAAAAAGTATTTTTATTGGAAGTATAAATGAAGAAAAATTAATTGTTGAACTTTCTTCTTATACTGAAATTTATGCTATTCTTGTTATTCAAAAAGGATTTTTTTTAACTGCAGGAAAAGATAAACATATTAGACTTTATAGAAGTGATAATTATGATATTTTTAAAGCCTTTAAAACTGAACATTCTAATGAAATTAATGGATTCTTCTTCATCACTGATAATATTATTGGAAGTTATAGTAAAGGAGGACAAATTAAATTATGGAATTGTTAAAATTATATTATATTATATTATATATTTTATTTTTAATTTATATTTTTATCTTAATTTAATTTAATTTAATTTTATTAATGAATTTTCAAAAGATAATTGATTCACTTTGTGTTTGTTTAAAAAAAAATCCAGAGTTTAGAGTATTAAAAGTTGATGTTGAAAACAATCAAGCAACAAATTCAAAAAATGAAAGTCATGATAAAGGAAGATTACATAATGTTTTAAAAGAAAAAAACAATATTCCTTTAATAGATAATTATAGTAGAATATTTACTTACAGTAACAACATTCAATTTTTAAATAATAATGATAAAAAAAATAAAGAAAAGCCATTTTTTTATAGAAATTTTACTTTAAAAAATGGAATTATTCAAGATGAATCAGATGAAAATAACAAAATAACAAATAATAATAATAATAATATAAAAAGTAAAAGAGAAAAGAATATAAAGATTATAGAAAATAATAAAGAAAAAGAAAATAAAAAAACAAACAACACAATTGAACCACAAGAACAATTATTGCATAAATCAACATTAAGTAAAAAAAAAAGTATTAAAACAGTTTTCACTTATCATAAAAAAGAAAATTTTGCCGAACAATTAAATATTATTAATTCTGATAAAAATCAAAAAGAAGGAATTGTTCAAGAAGTAATTAATGAAAAAAGTGCATTTAAAGAATTTCAAAATAATATGGATGACATTATTAAAAAGTCTTTACTTAAAAAACAATATAGTGAAAGTGATGATTAAAAAAATAATAAATTGTGTATTATAAATTTTTATTCAAAATTATTAACTTATAATTAAAAAGGTAGTTGTATTTGTATTTAGGATATTTGAATTTAATAAGAAATAAAATTAAAATTTATTATATTTATTTTTTAATTATTTATTAAAAAAATATTATAAAAAATTTTCCCATATTTATTATATTTCATTAACTCACTTTTCAAAGTTTAATATTCTCATATTAACTGATTAATAAACTTTAAATTTTCAATTCACAAAAAATAAAATATGAAAAAAAAAAAATAAATAGGTGATAGTAAAATAATAAAGCACGGAATTTCAAAAATGAATTTAAAAAATATAGACATAAAATAAACATTGAAAAAAAAAATATGAAAAATTACATTTCATTTTTTCCAACAGTATTATCAGCAACAATTTCATCAGGATCAAAGCCAACCATCATTTTTTTAAATTCAGGAAAATCAACACATCCATCTCCATTTTCATCAACATCTTTTAAAACTCTTTTCCAAGTATTTTCATTTCCTCCAAAAAAACCTTTAATTTCTTCAATATCTAAAGTTCCCGAATCATCTTTATCAAACATTTTAAAAGCTTTTTCAAGTCTATCTTCAGTTAAAATTTTTTTACTGTCAATAACACTAGTTAAAAATTCATTATATGAAATACTTCCTGAATTATCTAAATCTATATTTGAATAAAATTCATTTGCTAATTCTACACTTATTACATTTCCATATAATTTATCTATAGTTTCTAAAAAATCTTCTCTTGAAATTACTCCTTTTCCTTCTTTATCAAATTCCTTAAAAACTTGTTTTAACTCTTCTTCTTCTTTTTTCAAATTAAATTGAGATGATATAAATTGTAATACTGCTTGTTTAAATTTATTTTGTTGAACAAATTGAGCCATTCTTTCTATTATTTCTAATTGATTTATTCCTACTGTTATTGTCTTATTAAAATTCACTTTTTTAAACCAAAAATCATTTAAACATTCTTCAGCTGTTAATCTCTTTTTAGGATTTTTTTCTAACATTTTTGTTATTAATGTTATTGCTTCTTTTGATATATTTGACCAATTATTTTTATTAAATATTAATTTACTATATCTAATTGCTCTATATATTTCATTATTTGATACTCCATTAAAAGGAGGATAACCACATAATAAAATATATAATATTATTCCACATGACCAAATATCACATTTTTCATCATAATTTTCAGCAATTACTTCAGGTGCTAAATAATATGATGTTCCAATAAATTTAGTTAATTTTTTTCTTTTTGGTAATTCTATTGCAGTACCAAAATCAATTAATTTTAAATCTTTACCATTTTGCATTAACATTATATTTTCTGGTTTTAAATCTCTATGAACAATACAATTAGAATGTAAATAATTAACAGCTTGTAATATTTGTTTAATAATTCTGCTAGCTTCAAATTCATTAAAATAACCCTTTTCAGCAATAGCAGTAAATAATTCTCCACCTTCACAAAATTCACTCATAATATAATATTTAGTTTTATCTTCAAATATTTCAAATATATTTACAATATTAGGATGTGATATTTTTCTTAAAATTTCTATTTCATTATGACTGGAATGTAATTTTTTATTTACTATTTTCATAGCACGATATTCACCTAATTTCTTATGTAAAACTTTCTTTACTTTACCATATGAACCTTGTCCTAAATTATCAAAAATTTGATAATAATGTGCTATTGGTTCATGTGATATTGTTATATATTGTTCTTTCTGTAATTTTAATTCTATATTTTTCCTTATTCCTGCTTCTGATAAATGTTTAAATGGAGATCGAATTTCTGCTTTTTTATGCATTGAATTTTCAAAACTTGGATTTTTGTCTTTGTTAAATGGTTCAAAAGTTAAATTTTTTATTTTTTCTATTAATTCTCTTTTTTTCTCTTGTTCTCTTCTTCTTATTTCTTCTTGTATTTTTTTCTGTTCTGGTGTTAATTCCATATTACTTTCTTTTTTTTTATGTTCATTTTTATTATTTGTATTTTTAAAAGTTATTGCATTATTTATATTTCCATCATCATTTATTTTATCATCTGTATCTTTCTCCGTTTTATTATTTAATTTATTATTTTTCATGACATTATCAATATATTCATCTATTTTCTCTTTATTTATCATTGAATTTAATAACACATTAAAATCTATATTAGTTCCCTCTACAAATTCTTTTGTTTTTATTTTACCATTAAATTCTTCTTTTATTGTTTCTTGAGAACCCAATGATTCTGATTTTGCTTCTTCTTCCTCTTCTTCTTCACTTAAACTTGAACTTACATTTTCATTGTTTCTGTTAGAATTAATTTTATTCGAATTGTGATTTGAATTATTATTTTGAGCCGAATTATTATTTTGAACAGAATTATTATTTTGAGCTGAATTATTATTTTGAACAGAATTATTATTTTGAACAGAATTATTATTTTGAACAGAATTATTATTTTGAATTGAACCATTTTTAATTGAATTATTATCTCCTATTGTTGGATTATTATTCTCTTTTTTAGTCTCTTCTTTAATTAAAGAAAGATTTGATTTATTTTTATTATTATTAAATCCTGAATCTTTATTACTAGAACCCAAATTATTATTGCTTTCTTTTTTGAAAATTTTCATCAATTCTTTTTTATCTTCATAACACCAATCAAATTTAAAATTATCTTTACTCAAGCCATAAACATTTGCAGAACTATTTAACAAATGTAAAAACAATCCTCTTAAATAATCATAATGAGGTCTATCTTCGAATTTGAGGCTTTTACAATAATTTAAATAAACAATAAGTTCTTCAGGTAAACCATAACATAAAATTTCAGTAGGAATTTGTAGTTTTTTTTCCATAATTTTCTTATATTTATTTTTAACGTCTTTTAAGCCTTGCCATGGTAAAACACCTTTTAAAAAAAAAACAAGAACATAACCAATACTTTCTAAATCATCTCTTCTACTTTGTTCAATTCCTAAATGAGTATTTATTGAAACATATCTTGCTGTTCCAGTTAAAGTTCTTCCTTCACGATATGGAATATGAGAATGTGTTTTTGGATTTTTATATTTTTTACTTAAACCAAAATCTATTAAATTTACTATATTACTATTTGGTCCTGTTCCTATTAAAAAATTTTCTGGTTTAATATCACGATGAATATAATTATGTTTATGTAAATTTTCTATTCTATTTAACATTTGAATTGCTAATAAACTTACTGTTATAACACTGAATTTTTTATTATCACAATATTTTAATAATTCAATTAAATTAGGACCTAGAAATTCAATAATTAAATAGTAAAACTCTAAACATTCTCCAACACCATAAAATTTAGGGACGCCTTGGATAATATCTTGACTAATAACAGATATTCCACTTAAATCAAAACCTTGAGGAATATTTAATAATTCTTGATAAATCCTACTTTCTATTTTTACTTGTGCAGTTTTTTGACCTTTTTTAATTTCTTTTTTTACTGCAACTTCTGAATTTCCTCTCATATCATATGATAAAAATATTTGACCAAATGCTCCGTTTCCTATTTTTGTTAATATTACAAAATTGTCAACTAATATATCTTTTGATTTATCTATCATTTGCTTTGTACTTTTTTCTGTAGAGTTTGTATCGTTTCTAAATGCTACTTTTTTACCATTTCTTTTATCTGATGTTTTTTTACTCTCTGATTCTGAATTCTCGTTTGAAGAATTTCCTTTTTTATTATTTTCTTCTTTATTAGAATTTGATTCTTGACTCATTTTTTTTTTTTATTTTTTTTTCTTTTATATTTATTTTTTTTTATTTTAAATGAAATTTCTGCAAGATTTTATTATTTTTATTTTATTTTCCATTAATGTGTTTTTATTATTTTTTGAAATTTTTATTATTATTTTTTTATTATAATTTATTCAGTAAAGAAATTATATGTTAAATTATTTAAAAATCGATTATTCTGTTTTATAATGAAATTAATTAATTTATAATAAAAATAACAGTTTAATAAATTTTTTAGAAAATTATTTTAAAAAATAATTGTGTTTTATGATATTTTATTTTTATCAAAAATAAATAAATAAAAAAAAATAAAATATTTAAATGGGTCAATCAGGTACATGTATATGTAAAGGTATTTAAAAAAATATAATTAAAAAAATAGGTAAAAATCCAAATTACGCAGAAATAAAAGTAGAAAATGGAAATGTGATAAATGTGACCGAAGAAATAAAAAAAGGAAGAGAAATTCAAACAATATTAAATCAAAATATCGAAGAAAATAATAATTCCCCAAATTCGAAAAAAATAAAAAAGAAAATAAATTTTAAAGAAGAAAAATTATCAAATGGGAATAAGGAAGAAAATATAAATTTTAAAAGAAGAGAAAAGAGAATAAGAAGTTTATGCATAGATAAAAATTCATTAAATTTAAAAAGTGGAGAAGCAATATTAAATGAAATATATCAACATAAAAAAACAATAAGTCAATTTATTATATCAAAAAAAGGAACAAAAAGTTCAATGAATGTGTCAATAAAAAATTCTGAAAATGGATTATTAAAAATAAATGAAAAAGAAGAAGAAGAAAAAATAAAAAATTTATCTTTATCAGGAATGGGACATATAATGACAAATGAAGAAGAAATAAATATAAGAAAGTCATTAAATAATCATTTTTTATTTAAAGATATTACTAATGAAGTATTGAATTTAATATTAAATGAATTAATTTTTTTCTCTTTTCCAAAAGGGAGAATATTATATGAAGAAGGAGATGAAGGAAATTTTTTTTATATTTTAGCTTCTGGTAAAGTAGAAGCTTCAATTGAAGGGAAAAAAAAGAAAAAATATTTTCCTTGGAATTGTTTTGGTGAATTAAGTTTAATAACTCAAAAAAAAAGAGAAGAAACATTAAAATGTATAGAAAATGTAGAAGTATTTATTATAGACGGAGAAAGTTTTAGAGATATATTAAAGCGAATAAATGAAAGTATATTAAAAGAAAGATTTAATTTTTTAAATACAATTTCAATATTTAAATCTTTAGATAATGTTTCTAAATATAATGTTGCTCAGAAAATAAAATTAATTGAATTTCAACCTTCTGATCAAATAATATTTAGAGGAGAAGTTGGAAATACATTATATATTATCAAAGAAGGTTTAGTTTCTTGTAGAATTGGAATAAAAGAAATTAGAAAATTAGGTAATAATGATTATTTTGGTCAAAA
>JAEEGK010010052.1_pt1 | contig 21902 bp, 19 predicted proteins | sample 8958771 | NCBI WGS metagenome assembly JAEEGK01 (sample SAMN16246547, study PRJNA631951) | gut metagenome | biome: gut microbiome; feature: rumen; material: SC-attached | host: Bos | place: Iran: Karaj | collected 2018-10 | reverse complement strand
ACCAACTTCAGTTAAAAGAGAAACGGTTTTTTTGTAGGCTTCTTCTTTTGTGATTTCTGAATCTGTTACCCGGACGGTTTCCCAGAAAACTTTGCCTATATTCTGGAGCGGGTCAAAGCTTCTGCCCGGCTCCTGAAAAATCAATGCAATTTTTTTGCCGCGGTAATTTCGTAATTCGTTTTGTGAAAGAGACATTAAATCTACAGTTTTTCCATTGTCGTTATAAAAAATATGTCCCTGTGAGCTGGCGTTTGAAGGCAACAAGCCTGGAATTGCTGTGGTTGAAACTGATTTTCCACTGCCAGATTCGCCGACAAGGCCTAAGATTTCGCCTTTTTTGAGATAAAAGCTTACTCCTCGGGCTGCATAAACTGGAATCCAATTTTTTCCACGAAGAATGCGGAAGGTGACGTGGAGATTTTCAACGGAGAGAAGATAATCCGAAGGTGCGGTTGTTGGTACCGCTGGAGCGAGGGGCGCGCAAGTGACCGCTGTATTTTCAGTGCTCATTGGTTCCGTTTGCGCTTGCAGTTTCGCAGACGAAACTGCATAACGTTGTTTTCTTATTCTTCTTTTTTTGAAAATTATTCCATAGGGGTCGTAAAAATCGCGGAGAACATCACCCAGAAAATTGAAGGCGAGAGTTACGACAAGCAGCATGACAACCGGCCACAAAAGCCAGGGAAAATTGCGAAGGTTTGAAAGAGTGGAAATATCGCGGTTGATTAGAGAACCCCAGCTGACAGCAGGATCATTGATACCCAGTCCCAGATAAGACAGAGTAGTTTCGCTCATGATAAAGCCCGGAACACTCAAGGCTGTGCTGACAATTAATAAACTGGCGGTTTGGGGAATGATGTGGCGGAATATTACTATAACCGGCGGAACTCCTTCCAAATCGGCATCCATTATGAATTCTTCGCGTTTAATTGCATGGACAAGACCTCGGATTGTTCGGGCGGAACCAGGCCAGCCGACGAGCGAGAGTATCAGTGTGATTACCATGTAGGCTGTACCACTGTCCATTTTTGTGTTGAGCAGGGAGCGGAGAAATAAGATAAAATATAGTCCTGGAACCAGCATAAAGAATTCGGCAAAGCGCATGATTGCCCAGTCTACGCCGCCACCAAAATAGCCGGAAATTCCGCCAAAAAGGACGGCCAGAATCAGGGAGATAAAGGTTGCGACAAAGCCGATTGTGAGAGAAATACGGCTACCAAAAATTATGCGGCTGAAAAGGTCTCGGCCAAGGTGGTCGGCACCCAGCAGGTATACGGGATAACCGCTGTCGCTACCGAAGAGATGGCGGCTACAGGGGATAAAGCCCAATAATTTGTATTGGCTGCCTTTTACAAAGAATTTGAGTGAATGTATTGTTTCTGCATCTTTTACTCTTGCGTATCTCCAGGTACTGCGGTTGATGACACGGTATTCCCGGACTTTTAATCCGTGAGAAGTAAGCTGGAGATTTGTAGGGTGATAGGTGTTGTTTTCAAAGGTTAAGGTTGCCGGATAAGGAGAGATGAATTCGGCAAATATCATGTTCAGGTAGAGAATAATCAGGATTACTACGGAGGCAACTCCAAGTGGTCTGGTTTTTAAAAAATCTATAAATTTCTTCATCTGGTTTTCCTTTTTTATTATTCTTTAACCTTTGTATCTGATTCTTGGGTCAACTATGGCAAGCAGGATATCGCTTATTATCATTCCGATTAAAACGAGGGCGGAAATAAACATTGTATTTGCAAGTACCAGGTTTATGTCTTCCTGCATTACGGCTTCGTACATGAGGCGACCTATGCCAGGATAGGCAAAAATTATTTCCAGAACAAGGGAGCCGCCAAAAAGGCTTGCAAGGAGGTTGGCACTGCCGGTGATGTAGGGGTTAAGTGTATTTCTGAATGCGTGATTTAAGTAAACGCGTTTTTCACTTATTCCGCGGGCTCTGAGTGCAAAGATGTACGGCATTCCCATCTGGTCCAGCATGGTTGAACGAATCATTCTCATTGTTCCGCCGACTCCGCCTAAAAAAGAAGTAAGCAGGGGGAGAAATATGTGATGTGCATAACTGAAGGTAAATTTTACAGGAGCTTCTGCAAAGGTGAAGTCTGGATAAGCGGTTACCGGGAAAAGGCCTGTAATTGAAGCAAAGAGCTGAAATAAGATTAAAAGAAGAATTCCCGGGAAGGCATGAAAAAAGAGGGCAAAAAAAGTTGCAGCTGTATCAACACGGGTTCCGGCTTTTGTGGAAAAATAGACTCCTAGAATAAAGGAAAAGGTGGTTATAAAAACCAGAGAAATCAGGTTGAGCAGAACGGAGTTCCAAAGGCGGCTTTTTATAAGGAAGCCAACAGGGGCACGAGAAACAAGGCTTGTTCCTAAATCGTGATGGATTAAAACTCTGTTCAGCCATTTGAAATATTGGACGTAAAAGGGTTTGTCCAGTCCAAACTCGGCGCGCAGTTCTTCCATTTGTTTTTGCGAAAAAAACTGGTCATCGTTTGTACCACCGCCTCCTGCGTTTTTTCCCATTCCGTTCATGCCACCATTGGTTGAGCTTCCGTCTGCACCAAGCATAAGCTGCTGGGTCATCATCTGGTCAACAACATCTCCAGGTGCAAGCTCCATAAGACCAAACAAGGCAAAACCAAGTAAAAAAAGCAGGACAATCATAGTGATGATTCGGCCGGTAATAAATGAGGCGAGGGGAGCTTTTGTACGAAAGTTATTCCATGGTGCGGAAATTGTAGCAGTTGTTTTTTTTAAAAACTGTTTAACGTTCATTTTTTCACCTTTATTCATTTATTTTAAGAAGATGTGACTCATCATTGCACCATTCTTGTTATCGTAATAAACGTTGCTTAAATCCCAGCGGTTTCGTATGGCAAAGAAGGAGCGACTTCTCATAAGATAGATAATCGGGCATTGCTCAAGAATAATCTGCTGATATTCATCCCAGATAAGTTTTGCCTTATCGTAATCGTTGGTGTAGCAGCCCTCGTTATAAAGATAATCTATGCGAGCTTCCCAGTCAGTTGCCGGTTTTTCCTGAAGCGGATACCACAAATGCAGGTTGCCATCACTTGGCCAGACATTGCTTCCCTGCGATGGAAAAGAATTAGTGCCAAGTCCAATGAAAACACTCTGCCAGTCGTAGGTAGCGGTGAGCATTTCTACAATTTTCTGGAAATCAATCTGGCGGATATTTATTTTTATTCCGATTTTTGAAGCTTCGTCTACAATAATTTGCGCAATATCATTTTGAACGGTATTACCAGAAGGAATTGTAAGATCAAACTCAAGAAGGTTTCCTTTATTGTCATAAAAAATGCCGTCATTTTTTGTAAAGCCTGCTTTCTGGAGTAAGGCTTCAGCTTTTTTTGTGTCAAAACGATATTGAAGTGTGATTTCTGGATTGTAATATGGATTTATTTCTGGGAAAAAATCATATTTTGCTTGGGCAAGACCTCTGTAGGTCTGATTTGCAATTCTGTCCCGATTTAAAATGCAACTCATTGCCTGACGGAACTCTTTTTTTGTAAACCATTCATAAAAAGGCTTGTCTTTGTTTATAGGATTTTGATTGAAGCTCCAGAAAGAAGAACCCATGGAACCTTCCGCATTAAATACAGTGTAATCTTCTTTTTGATTTTCTATTACGTCGCTTACTTCTTCTGGGCGTGGAGAATAAACCTCGGTCTGTCCCTGTTTGAATAAAAGATAGTCAGTATTCTGGTCGCCAATTATCTGGCAGACAAGCTGTTCGTAATATGGAATGGAAACGCCGTTATTGTCTTTTTCCCAGTAATATGGATTTCGTGTAAAAATAAGACGGCGACCTGGGATGTATTCTGTTATGTAAAACTTACCACAGGAAGGAAGACTTTTAGGATCGCAATCAATACTGAAAAGATTTTTTACCCCTTCAATGCCATTTTTCTCTTTGGCTGGCTTGTAGATAAAGGAAGGGCAGAGTTCCATATTTGTTGCAAGCAGAGGATCTGCAACAATTCTAGGGAATACAAAATCAAAGCGTTTATCATCAATTTTTATACAATCGATGTGGGCTTCTTCTCCGTTTTCAAGAATAACCCACTGCTGACCATATCCGCTGGAACTAAAATCCGGGTCACCTGCAATTTCGTTGTACCAGAAAACAAAATCGTCAGAAGTTACAGGGATTTTTTCATCACGGCCATAATAGGTCCAGTAAAGATTGTCGCGGAGTTTGTAATGAACTGTTAATGTATTGTTTATTTCGTCAGTTTCTATTTCAAAGGTAGCTGCCTGCCCAGTCCATTTTCGCAGGGTGGCATCGTAATCAACAAGATAATCAAGAGTATGACTGATGATTCCCGCACTTTGACCGTCTCTTTCTCCAATCAGCTGATTAAAAGTTTTTGGGTCATTGATGATTGTGTTGTTCCAGGTACCGCTGACTTTACCATCGACGTACCCTTGAGCAGTCCAGGGCTTTGTAATTGTTTTTTGAATCAGGGCTAAATCATTGCCGGAAGTGAGCGCTTCTATTTCTGAAAGATAAAGTTCTTCTGCTTTATAACAACTGGTAAATCCGAGCGAGAAGATAAGAAGGCATAGAACAATATATAAATTGCGTTTTTTATTCATAAAAAAACTCCAACTGTAAAAGCTCCAAATGGATTACCAGCTTCCACCACCGCCGCCGCCACCACCGCCACCGGCTGAACCAAAGCTGTGACTTCCGCCACCACTGCTGCTTCCGCGACTCTTGCTCTGTATTTCTGCACGTGTTGCGCTTACAGGATTAATAATATCCTTCTGAATGGTATTTATAAGATTCATGGCGCTGAAATGCATAGACGGGTCTATTACTCCCGAATACCATGATGGATCTTTGATAGTAATATTTGAGAATCGTGAAGCCCATTTGTCTGCAAGTCCAAAAACCATGGCATAAGGTAAAATGTCATAATAATATTCGGGATTTTCTTCTACAAGAACTTCAAGACGAGGAACTTCTGCGACTTTAATAAACTCTTTTAATCCCAAAAGTTTTCCGGTTATTTCGATATTATATGGAGTCATCTGAATGATTCTTCCATTAAATATTGCAACTAAAGAATACATAATTGAAATTACGTAGATAACTGGAATTGGTAAAGAATTGTCGTTTTTTGTGAGTTGAATTGTTGCATAAAGTGCCAGAGCAATTATTACAGCGTAAAAGATATATTTGAAAATACTTTTTATCTTTTTAAAATATCTTGTGTAAATTGTTCTATTAAAGGAACAGCCTAAAAAGAAAATTGGAATTATAAAGAGGGAAAGGAAAAGATTATCAAAATAAGCAATCTGACTTGAAAGGGCAAAAGTCAAGAAAGTCATCAGGGAAGAAAGGAATAACAAACCAAGTGATTTTGATTCACCCGTGTAAAGAGTTTTGTCTTCCTCTTCATATTCTTTTTTTAATTTTTCTTTTGTTGTGTCCAGTTTGTCTATAAATTTACTTGAAAGATTGCTGAATCGGAATGTATCAGATTTTGCGAAAAGGTAATAAAAAAAGAATTTCTGATATTCAGGTTCCTCGTAATTGAGTTTATTTTTCTTGGTGATTGTCACAACGGTTTTTTGCTTGAGATATTTTTTTGATTTTTCTTCTGAAATTGAAATATAACCTTTTTGCGCCCAGTAAGGAATTAGTGCCATGATATCACTGTCATCTGCAGATTTATCAATAATATATCCCACTTCAGAAGGAGGAATATTTTTTGGCGGATAAAACTCCACGGTTTTTACTGGTTTCTTTGTCGAAGATGTGAGGCATAAGAACAAAGAATAAGCCAGAACTGCAAGAGTCAGAATTGCAAGAATGAAGGCTGGAATGCGTGAAACTTTTTTTGCGCCGATAATGTATCCTTCTGGAAGTCTGACATATATAGTTATTGCCTGTTTTGCAGGAATTCTGGAAACTGCTCCACTGATACCATTGGAATCATATTTGTAATCAACTTTTAAAAGATTTGATGTAGAACTTGTATCACCACTATAAAGCTGCAAATCTGAATTTTGTGGGATTGGCTTTTCAAAACGAATATTAAAATCAAATTGATTGATTGTTGTATCCCAATAGGCGCCAAGAGGTGAATAATAGAAAAAATCATAAGATTTAATTCTGTCATCCGGCATTATACAATCATACGAAATGGTATAAGTGTGTTTTCCACTGATTTCTATATCTGGATTTCCAATCTTTATTATAAATGTGTTTCCCTCTGTACTATTTGAATGTTTATCAATCCCTGTGCTGATATTATGATAGATTTCTGCGTAGGTCATTTCTCTGTCTTCTTCTTCATTAGCTGTGTAAAAATATATAGGCAGAGTTCTATAGATGCCATGTCTTGGTTCGGTAAACACAACATCTATAACTTCATTGACAGAGAGAACATTGTTTTCATGTAAAACCGCATCAAACCTATAATTTGTAATATAGTAACCGGCTAAATCAGCAAACAATGGCGACGAAATCAACAATATAAACGAGAGGAAAATAATAAACTTTTTTTTCATTTTAAACTCATCAAATTTATTAAATTTACAATTTAGGACAGTTTAAGACAGTCGCTTAGAATTCTACCTTTACGTTTTTGCGTTCTGCTTCATCATCAACAGAGAACATAGGCAATTGAGTAAAGTGGAAAATTTTAGCAATAATGTTAGACGGAATTGTCTGGCATTTTGTGTTGTAATTCTTTACGACAGCATTGTAATATTTGCGTGAGTTTGCAATGTCTTCTTCAATATTTGATAACTGGCCCTGTAATTCCTGGAAATTTGTGTTTGCCTTTAAATCAGGATAGCTTTCACTCAAGGCAAAAATCTGTCTGATAGCACCAGTAATCTGATTTTCATCTTCAATTTTATCTTCAATCGAAGTACGACCGCCTGCATTTCGAGCTGCGATTACTTTTTCCAAAGTTTCTGCTTCATGTTTTGCATAACCTTTTACAGTGGCAACAAGATTTGGAATAAGATCAAAACGTTTTTTAAGATAAACGTCCATTGTAGCGAATCCTTCTTCGCAGCCAGTCTTCATTTTGATAAAGCTGTTGTAAGTAAGAATTACCCAAAGAACAATTAAAACAATGATTGCAATAATAATAAGAGGTGTAGACATTTTTATTTCTCCATAAAAATAATAAATAATCTTTATAATTATATATGATTTTTTATAAAAATCTACTTTAAAAAATTTTAAAATAATTTAATACCTAGAAATTGGCTGATTTGAGGGAAACTTCCCCTGAAAATAGTATTTTTCTGCTTCCATCGCTCAATTCAACGATAAGACTGGCGTTTTCATCTATATCAACAGCTTTTGCTTTATACGAGGATTTTTCATCTCCAATTACAGGATAAACTGTAAGTGTTTTGCCAAGAAGAAAAGATAATCTTTTGTATTCTTCAAACACGGCTTCCGGATCTTCTTCAAGGATTTTAAAAAGCTGAACAGAAACTTCTGCAGCCAGTTCACAACGGGTTACGTGCGGGAGTGGAGATGAGGAAATATGACTGTCGGTTTGCGTGTTTGTGCATCCAGAAAGAATTGCACCAGCGATTTTCTTGACTTCTTCCGGAAAGGCTTCTTTGTTTTCTTCTATATTTATACCGATTCCGATAATTGCAGATTCAATAAGGGAAGTTTCAAAATTGGTAAAGCCTTCTGTCAGAATCCCGCAGATTTTTTTATCATTATAAAAAATATCATTAATCCATTTGATTTTTGTTTCAATTCCGTAGAGTTTTTTAATTGCCCGACAGACAGCAACTGCACTAAAAGCTGTTATTTTTGCCGGATTTGTAATTGGACTTGCAGGAGAATAAATTGCGCTCAAATAGATTCCAGTTTTGGCAGGAGAGTAAAAGGTTCTTCCCAATCGTCCTCTTCCTGCTGTCTGATGTTCTGCGATTATAACTCTTTTGTCCAGACGGGGACTTGCAGCTAAAAGTTTTTTTGCATAAAGATTTGTCGAATCAATTTCCTTGAAACATTCAACCTGTATTTTATGAAAATCCTTGTGTAAATCACTTTCCTTGGGATAATTATTTTTTATGTAAGTGTAAAAAAGAGCAGGGGAAACTACATCATTATTATCTTCAAGAAGGTAACCTCCGTTCGTGGTTCCTTGAATTATAAAACCTTCTTTTCTGAGTGAATCAACGGCTTTCCAAATGGCTGCCCGGCTTACCTGACACTTTTTTGCAAGTTCTTCGCCAGAAATCGCTGTCTGAGATTTTTTTGCTTCCGAAAGTGCTTCTAAAACAAGTTCTTTTGTTTTCATAGAAGAAAGTATATTTGTAATGGGGAGTTACGGCAAGATGAGATAAGAAAGAGAGTATAGAAGAAATCTAAAAATAATCGCTATAATTTCCAAAGAAATTGCATAATAATTATATTCCATTTAGTTTAGAGGTTGTTTCAGAATTCGCAAGATATTTTACCTAAATACCTATTCAAGTTATAATTACTGATGAGAATGGAAATGAATGGATTGAGATAGTTAAGTTAAGTATTTAAATGATAATCCATTACTGAGCGTATAAAAACAAAAAAAGATAATTTACTTTTGATTACAACTCGTATTTAATTTCTCTAAGACTTTATCCAAAGGAGCATTCATTTTTTCTGCTGCAAGCTGTGGGGTAACATTAAAATCTTTTACTGCAATTACAGCATCTTCTATGGATTTTTGCAGGCTGCCTTCTCTTTTTGCAGCTCTTTGTATGTCTCGGTCATGTAAATTCATAGCGGCGTAGTCACTCCTGAATTTTTCATTCTCTTTTAGCTTTTCTACCAGCGAGGATAGACGGTTTGAAAAATCATCCTTTCCAGGCTCATTCGTACTGATAAAGTGAAGAAGGTTCCTAATTCTTTCATCTTCTTCCTTTGCGTATGCACTTGCATTATAAATCACTTTTACAGATTTGTCATTCAGTTTTACAGCTGCATTTTCTTGACAGATGTTTCGGAAAGAATAGCAGGGAAGTCCAAAATGTTTCTTTTTGTCATCATCCTTGAAGGGATCTTCTTTGCAGATGAAGAGAATATAGCTGTCCTTTAAGTCTGGATAATCCTGACCTTTCATTAAGCTGTCTATGTCTATCATGCTCTGGTAATAACGAGTACGCTTGCCAAGAGCTTCTTGTGGATAGGTCTGGATTTCAATGTCGATGATTTTGTCATCATCTCTTAAATAGACATCTAATCGTACGCCTTTTGTTGTATAATAAGGTGCAATCTGCTTTTCAAGTTCAGGATATTCTACATTTTTTACCCTGATATGCAGTAGCCTTTCGATAAGCTCTGCACAGATTTCCGGTTCGCGAAGAACGGCTTGGAACATACCGTCATCTGTAAAAGTTAGTTCATCTACAGTTTTTCTGTGAAAGATTTGATCTGACATTTTAATGCCTCCTATAGTACACTATTAATATAGATTTAAAATTTTTTTTCGGACCATTTTTCAGAAAAAAGTTTTAAAAAAATGATTTTTTTTGTGGATAATTTGGTATCTTGAGATAATGTAAACTCAATTATGTATAAGAGGTTTACAATCTCTGTGTTTTTGTGTATTGTAGTGAATCATGAAAAAATTAAAATCTGTATTAATAGCTTTATTTGCCGCAATTATTTGTGCCGGCTCTTTTATAAAAATCCCTCTGGGACTCGTTCCAATTGTTATGCAGAATGTTCTCTGCATTTTATCAGGTGTTTTATTTGGCGGAATAATATCTGCTGCTCCAACGGCTTTATTTTTGCTTGCTGGTCTTATTGGCTTGCCAGTTTATTCTGGTGGCAGTAGTGGAGTTGCTGTATGGATTGGCCCTACAGGAGGATTTCTTGCTGGTTATCTTTTGGGGGCACTTGTTGCAGGCCTGATTGCAGGTAAACCTTCTGTAGAAGAAAGTAAAATTACTTGGAAGAATGCAGTTCGCATAACAATTGCTGTATTTGCTGGAATGATAATCCTTTATGTACCGGGAGTAATTCATTTTGCTCGGTGGGCAAAGAAAATGGAAAAAGTTCCGGCCGATAAAACAGCCCTAGCATTTACTTTGTCTGCTTGTGTGATTCCCTATATTCCTGGGGATTTATTGAAAATATTGATAGCCGTTCCTGTCGCATTAAAAATCAGACCGGTTCTTGCACAATATCTGGGCTCTTCAAAGTCTGCAAAAACCAAAAAGGAAGAAAGTCTTGAATCAACTGATAGTGAATAATATTTGTAAAACTTTCAATACTTTTGGAAGCAGCAAGCAAAATCCAGCTCTTAAGAATGTCAGTTTTTCTATAAACGAAGGTGAATGTGTCGTTATTGGCGGAGAAAATGGAAGTGGTAAAACTGTTTTAATGAACATAATTGCCGGTTTGGAACAGGCAGACAGCGGGGAGGTAAAGACTTTTTCACGTCCGGGCTTAGTTTTTCAGGAAGCAGAAACTCAGATTTTAGGTGAAACAGTCTATGAGGACATTTGTTTTGGCCCTAAAAATCTTGGCTGGAAGAAAGAAAAAATCACAGAATCGGTTCAACGTGTGCTTGAAATTACGGGATTGACGGATAAAGCAGATTTTCCGGCACGTTTTCTTTCTGGGGGCGAAAAACGTCGGCTTGCTGTTGCCTGTATGCTTGCTATGGATTTATCCATAATCATTTTTGATGAGCCTTATGCAAATCTTGATTATGGCGGGGTAAAACAGGTTAATGCTTTGATAAGAGAATTGCAGGCTCAGAAGAAGACTATAATCATTCTTACCCACGAAATTGAAAAATGTCTTGCGCTTTCGGATCGCTTTATTGTTTTGTTCAGGGGTGAAAAAGTTTTTGATGGACCTGCAAGAGAGGGATTGCTGCAGAAGCTGGAAAACTGGAATATAAGAAATCCGCTTGCTTCGTATAATTGCTTTGAAGATTTAGTCTGGTGATTTTTATGCAAAAGTATTCGGCATTTAGTTATAAACCTGGAAAGTCTCTGATTCATAAAATGCCTGCATGGGGGAAAATCCTTTTTCTTCCTGTTTTGAGCATTGCTATTTTTTCACTTCCGCCTGTTTTTGCAATAGGAATATTTCTTTTTCAGCTTATTTTATCATTTTGTCTGCGTTTTACTCTTCGGGAGCAGCTTAAAGATTTAAAGCCGGTTTTATATTATTCAATTCTTCTGATTTTTTATTCTTTTTTGTCTTCATTGATTGGAGGTCTTTCTTCGGGACTTGCTTTTGCAAAAATTGATTTTAGACTGAGCAGGGATTCGATTTTTATGCTTGTAAAATTATTCTGTCTTTTACAGGCTGCTTCGATTTTATACAGGACCTCAACTTCTCTGGAGATTAGGGAAGGGTGCGAAAAAATTGAAATAATTATATGCAAGATTCTGCATCTGCCTTGCAAAAAAACAGTTTCTAATGCGATTTCACTTTTTATTAATTTTATTCCGATGGTTTTTTCGGTTTGGAATCAGTCAAAAAAAGCCTGGTATGCGAGACACGGGAAAAAGGGAATTAAAATGTATCTTACGCTGCTTCCGGTTTTGTTTTCAGTAGGGATGAAAAAGGCATACAATACGGCAAAAGCTATACAGGTGCGGGAATAGGCTAAAGTTTAATTTGCGGAATGGCGTAAAAATCTTTTGAGTGGAAGATAATTTCCCGATAATAATTTTATGAATAAGAACAACGTTTCGTATAAAAAATATACAGCGGCAATAATTGGAACCGGTAGAATTGGTTTTTCTTTGGGATTTGACAAAAAAAGGGAACAGCCTGCTTCTCATACAATGGCCCTGCTGGCAAATGATTCGGTAGAAATTGTTGCTGGCTGTGATACAAATGAAGAAAATCTTAATAATTTTAGCAAATACATAAAAAAGTATAATGAAAATGCAAGATTTTTTAATAATTTGTCTGATTTTTTAGACTATTTCACAATTTTACCAGATATAATTGTTATTGCTGTCAACGAAGATTCGCATTTATCTGTTACATTGAAAATCCTGGAAAAAAAGCCAAAGCTTATAATTCTTGAAAAACCTGTTGCCCTGAATACAACTGAAGGAAATCTTATAAAGCAGAAAAGCCAAGACTTTGGTGTTCCTGTTCTGATAAATCATGAGCGACGTTTTGCCCTGGATTATAATTTTGCCCGCGAATATCTTTCTAAAATCGGTAAAATCCTTACTGTAAATGCCCGCCTGGATTCCGGCTTGCGTGTTTATCTTAAAGAAAAAGAGGATAAAGGCGAGTATTCTCTATTGCACGATGGAACTCATCTTGTAGATATAGTTTTATTTTTGCTTGGTGGACAAGTGCAAGTTTCTGGAAAGCAAGGCTCTTTACAGGATATAAAACTAATCAGCTTGACCCGTGATGATGAAAAGCCCGAAGTAGTGCGGAATATAAATGTTCACGCCTGCAATTCTGTCTGCAATGATATCAATTTTAATATTTCAGGGCAGAGTAAGTATTTTGGTTTTGAAATAGAAATAATCGGTAGTTTGGGGCGCATAAAAATCGGAAACGGAATATTTGACTTTTATAAGAGGGAAGAATCATCGCTTTATACCGGTTTTTATTCTCTTGTTCCTGATAAATCTGTAAAAAAGATAAAGAAAACCGGCTATTTTGCAAATATGGTTCAGAATGCCGTCGATTTTCTGGATGGAAAGGCGGAATTAAAATCAACTTTGCAGAACGGATTGGAAACTCTGGCAATTCTGGAAGAAATTAAAAATCAGATAATTGCGAGCATGTAAAAAAGAAACTGATTCGTTGTTTGCCGAAAAACTTACTTGCGGCGGGTAAACTCAAAGTTTTGCAGGAATTGTTTTGCGCGTTCGGTCTGTGGATTTGTCCAGAATTGTTCAGGATCACCAGTTTCAACGATTTCGCCATCATCCATAAATACAATTTTATCTGCAACTGCACGTGCAAACTGCATCTGATGGGTGACGATAAGCATTGTTTTTCCTTCATTTGCAAGATTCATCATTACATCAAGAACTTCGCGAACCATTTCCGGGTCGAGAGCAGCTGTAACTTCATCAAAGAGCATAACTTCCGGGTGCATACAAAGCATTCTTACAATGGCAACTCTCTGTTTTTGTCCACCGGAAAGCTGACGAGGATAAGCGTATTTTTTATCTGCAAGGCCAACTCTTTCAAGTAAAAGCTCTGCTTCCTGCTCAACTTCCTTTATATCCCGGTGTTGGGCATGTTTTGGACCAAGAAGAATATTTTTCATAACGTTCAAATGAGGAAATAAATCATAACTCTGGAAAACCATACCAACTTTCTGGCGGATAAGGTGCATTTCCTTTTTGCGATTTGAAATTACTTCGCCATCAAGCAGAATTTCTCCATCTTGAATCTGTTCAAGTCCGTTTATACATCGCAGTAAAGTGGATTTTCCGCAGCCAGAGGGGCCCAAAATGACAATAACATCGCCTTTTTCAACATTCAAAGAGACGTTTTTTAAGATTACATTGTCATCAAATGATTTTTTTATATTTTTTATTTCCAGTAAAGCCATTTTCCTATCCTTATCCTCTCTGCTTTTTTTCGATATAGCGGGCTATCATGCTTAAAATCCAGCAGACGAAAAAATACATCATAAATATTACAAAGTATACAGCAATCGAAGCGGTTGGGATTGTAAGTCTGTTTGCTTCGATAATCTGCTGACCAATTTTTACAACTTCTATTACACCGACAAAAACTACCAGAGAGGTTGTTTTTATCATTCGGGTGATGAGATTCATGCTTAATGGAATAAGCGAGCGGAGAGTTTGCGGGATTATAATATAAGTAAAAATCTGCTTTTCGGTTAATCCTATGGCACGTCCACTTTCATACTGATGAATTGGAACGCTTTCTAAGGCTCCGCGAACTAAATCACCCATTTCGGCAGTTCCCCAGAGGGTAAAAACCAAAATACTTGCGGCTTCTCCACTAAGGGAAATGTTGAACATTCTTGTAAGACCATAATATGCGACAAAAAGTAATACCAGTTGGGGCATTATGCGCATAATTTCAAGGTAGATTTTGCAGATGATTTTGACGGCTTTGTTTTTTACGGTCATCAGCATTCCGAACAAAAATCCCAGTATAATTGAAAAAAGTACCGAAACAAGGGCAATCCATACTGTAACCCATAGTCCGCCGAGTAAGCGCTGGAAGTTTATTCCCATTGTAAGAACGCTGAAGGCTTGGGAAATTGCATTAATGGTTTCCGAACTGTGCATAACGCAATCTCCTTTCTGCCAAAGATGCTAAAATTGAAATAGGCAGCAGCAAAATTAAATAAGAAATACAGAGCATTGTAAGTGCTTCATCTGTTTTATAGTAAAGACCGATTAAATCTTTTGCAACGTACATCAAATCAGCAAGGGCAACGGCACTGAAAACGGAAGTTTCCTTTATCATGAACATAATGTTTGCACAAAATCCTGGAATTGAAACTGAAATTGCCTGAGGAAGGATTACATACTGGGTAATCTGGCGCTTTGTTAAGCCTATGCACTGGGCACTTTCGATTTGTATTTTAGAAACGGATTCAAGGGCAGAACGAAAGGTTTCTTCCATGTAACTTCCACCCAAAAAGGTTAATCCGATTATGGCACATTGAACGGAGCTCAACTTAATTCCCATTCTTGGAAAGGCAAAATATAAGAAAAATAATTGAATCAAAAGGGGAGTGTTTCGGGAAAATTCTATATATACGCTTACAATTTGTCGTAAAACCGGAATCTTATAATATTTTATGAGAGCACAGAAAAGACCGAGCACAAGTGAAAGAAGAATTCCGATAAGCGCTAATTTTAAAGTGATACCGGCTGCCTCGATATACATCGGGGTAACTTTTTGTATAAAACCAAAATCCATTGTGTGATTTTAAATTTTTTGGATATAATAGTCAATGTGTGGCGTAAAATCTGTGTAGCGTAAATCTGTGTGGCGAAAAATCTGTATGTGCCTTAAATGTGAATTGCTTTCTATTGCTAAATTTTCATAAAGCGTTTATAATGAATTTAACCTATAAAAATACTAGGAAATGAAAATCTGACAAGGACAAAACAATGTTAAAAATTTCTACAAAGGGCCAGTATGCTTTATTGATTATGACAGATCTTGCTGAATCTGATCCAGAAAAATATGTTTCATTAAAACTTTTATCGCATAGACATAATCTTTCTGTAAAATATCTGGAACAAATATTGATTCAATTGAGCAAAGATGGTCTTGTGATGGGATTAAGGGGCAATAACGGTGGATATAAGCTTGTAAAAAAACCGGAAGAATATACAATTGGAGAGATTTTACGCTCGACCGAGGGAGATTTGTCGCCAAGGAGCAATCCAGAAGGAAATTCTGTGAGTAATGTAGGCAATGATTCTTTCTGGAATGATTTTGAAAAAGTTATAAATGATTTTGTTGATAGTGTAAGTTTGAGCAAGCTTGTAGAAAAGAACCGCGAATTTAACGGTTTTGACTATTGCATTTAATATTAATAATTTATGAAGTTTGATTTTGATAGAATAATTGACCGAAAAAATACGGGTTCATTAAAGTGGGATATCAAAGCTGGTGAACTGCCTCTCTGGGTTGCCGATATGGATTTTGAAACGGCTCCCTGTATAAAAGAAGCACTTAAAAATAGGGTAGAGCATGGTGTTTTCGGCTATTCAATTATTCCTTCAGAATGGGCTGATAGTTACGTTTCCTGGTGGAAAAAACGTCATAATTTTACGATAGACAGGGATTCTTTAATTTTTTGTACTGGAGTTGTGCCGGCAATTTCGAGCCTTGTACGTAAACTTACCACACCGGCAGAAAAAGTTCTGATTCAAACGCCTTGCTACAATATTTTCTTTAATTCAATCCTAAATAACGGCCGCTTTGTTCTTGAAAGCCCGCTTGATTTTGATGGAGAGAATTATAAAATCAATTTTGACAGACTTGAAAAAGATTTATCTGATCCGCAGGTTTCCTTGATGATTTTGTGCAATCCACAGAATCCGACGGGAAATATTTGGAAAAAGGAAGAACTTGCGAGGATAGGGGACTTGTGCAAAAAATATGGAGTTTCTGTTATTAGTGATGAAATCCATTGCGATATAACAGAGCCGGGATTTAATTATACGCCCTTTGCAAGTGTTTCTGAAACTTGTGCGCAGATAAGTGTAAGCTGCATTGCACCAACAAAATGTTTTAATATTGCTGGAATTAATTCTGCAGCGGTAGTAGTTCCGAATCCTCACTTGCGACATAAAGTCTGGCGAGCTTTGAATACCGATGAAATTGCTGAACCGAATGCCTTTGCGGTTGATGCAACGATTGCTGCTTTTGGCCAAGGTGAAGAATGGCTTACTCAATTAAATGAATATCTTTTTGGAAATAGAAAATATGCTGAAAAAGTTCTTGCGGAAATCCCGGGTAATAAGGTAAAAGTTGTAAAGGGAAGGGCGACTTATCTTTTGTGGGTAAAAGTTTTCCAAAATGGCGATGTTTTTGCCGAAGAATTACGAAGAAAAACAGGACTTTTTATAAACGGTGGCGCAGAATACGGAAAAAGCGGAGAAAACTTTGTAAGGATTAATCTTGCCTGCTCGAGGAAAACACTTGAAGAAGCAATGGCTCGATTTAAAGAAATGTTTTAGGTCAAAATGGTCAGAAACCGCCTATTATGAATCCTTGTGATTCTTTTTCCATTCTTCTACGGCTTCTAACATCTGTTCTTTTGTAATTTTTCGTCCACAGGATTTTGCTTCATCACAATAGCCCATTGCTTCACATTTTGGCACAAGAAGATTGTCGCAAATCCATTCCCATTCGGTAGAAAGCTTTCGTAATTCAGTCTTTAATTCATTTGAAAGCTGGCGGATTTCCTTGTAAGCACGGGAACAAAGTCTCATGTTCATAAAATGCATGAGGGCACGAAGATTGATTTTCCAGACAATTTTTGTATTCATTCCAAGTGGAAGAATATTGGCAGCATCCTCTTTGGGGTAACCTAATTCTTCCAGTTTTTCGTAAGTTTGCATGATGCTTGTAAGCCCTTCTTTGTAAACTTCTGCTGCCTCTGGGCTTGCTTTAAATGGATAATAAAAATCCTGCTCAACATCCATATTTTTTGCATCTACATAACGGGTAGAACTTTGAAGACGGGTAGTTCCGATGATATGAGTATATAATTCCCTGATACAACGGGCAGAATAACCTTCTACGATGCAATAAACTTCAGGATATTCCGCTGTTCTTGTGTGACCGCTCAAAATACAAGATTTAGCGCGTTTAATGTTTTTTTCTTTATCATCTACAGGACTATTCCAGCATACGCCTGCACAATATCCGATTGTATTTAAAGGTTCTTTATCTGTCTGAGGTAAAATTGTAATCATTCTGAAGCTCCCGAATAAAATGCTTTTTCTGTGCCCCTATATTCTATTAAATTTTGCAAGTAATTTAAATAGGAATATAAAGGTAGACAGAACGTACATTATAGAAAGTACAGTATTATTTATTTTTATCGTCTTTTTTAGTCCGTAAATCATAAAGATATCGTTTGATTTTCTGAGTTGCAGTCTTTTCAAACTGGATTACAGTTTTAACTTTACCAATTTTTGAACTTTTATTTACGCGTTTATTTACATAAAACTGAATCTCACTTATAAGAGCTTCTTTTTCGTAAGCTACAGCATCCAATACAGCTGCTGGGAAAGATTTTTTAATGCGTTTTTCTGCTTCATTTTCAAGTTTATCTTCATCAAGTTGAACTAAAGCAACGAGCCCTTCATCATCCTCAACAACAAGAGATTCGGTAATAAGTGGATGCTGATTAAGAACAAACTCAATATCTTCTGGATAAATATTTTCTCCGTTTGCTCCAAGAATCATATTTTTGTTGCGTCCTTTTAAGCGTAAATAAGGTTTTCTGTGATGGGTTTCAAAAAGACCTAAATCACCAGTTTTAAAATAACCTGGGCCGGCTGAATCTTCAGAAGTGGTAAATACAGAAGCTGTAAGTTCCGGATCTTTATGATAGCCGCGCATTACATTCTCGCCTTTCACAACGATTTCACCTATTCCGGTTTTTGGATCTGGATTGTTGATTTTTAAATCTACGCCAGGCATTACAAGGCCAATTGTGCCAGGAACAGTGATTTTTGGTCCGCTGGAAGCTAGTAAAGGTGAAGTTTCTGTAAGTCCATAGCCGATAGCGTATGGAAATCTGGCGATTTTCATAAAACGCTCAACTTCTGGATTAATCATGGCACCGCCAATTCCAAAGAAAATCAAATGTCCGCCAAAAGTCTTTTTAAGTGTTTTTCCGGCGATTTTAAAAACAAGTTTTCTTGTAGCAGGAACCTTATACAAGAACTTTGTAAGTCCGTTCTTTTCAAAAGTCGGCAAAACCTTATTTTTGTAGATTTTTTCCATTACAAGCGGAACTGAAAGTACAACCGTAGGCTTTACAATTTTGAAGGCAGGCATCAAGGCGCTTACCGTAGGTGGTTTGCCAAGGTAATAAACGCAGGCTCCGTTCAATAATTGCATTGAAAAACTGATTGTAAACTCATAAACATGTGAAAGCGGCAAAAAAGAAAGAGTTCTGTCCAGTTTATGCACACGATGAGTATTTTGGCACTGTATACAAGTCCAGACAAGGTTTTTGTGGGTAAGTTCTACCCCTTTTGAACGACCTGTTGTTCCTGAAGTATAAATTATTGAAGCGAGGTTTTCTTCTTCGTAAACTTTCTCAATTGGAGAATTATTTTCATAACTTGTAATATTTTTTAGACAGTTATCCGGGTTATTTGTATCTTTTATGATAGAATAATCTTCCAGCTTAATTACTATTGGTGGTAATTTGTCACCCAGATTTTCAATTTTGTTGTAAAGTTTTGTTTCTGCAAAAACGGCATCTACACCACAGTGTTCAAAAACAGAACTCACCTCTTCGCCTGAAAAATCCGGCAGCAGAGGAACTGCTATCATTCCATAATTTACTATTCCAAAATAGGCAATTCCCCATTCTGGTCGTCCTGTTCCATAAATTGCAATTTTACTACCCTTTTTTAATCCAAGTGCAGCCAGCATTTTTGCTATAGCTTCACTTTTTTCGCCAATTTGTGCGTATGTATAAGGAGTTTGACCAATCAGGGTAAGAGCTGGTCGGTCACCAAACTTTTTTATTGAGTTATCCAACAGGCTGGCAAAAGTATATGTTCCTAAATCTTTAATTGTTTCCATAAATTAAATCTTCCGTTATAAAAATTATCATAACTCTCTGAACAGTTTTACATTTTATGATATTTTGTCAGATTAGTATAGTACCAACACTTCATGACAAAACATATAATAAAAAATTATATCAGACTCCCCTGTTCCCTTATCCGGCTTTTATTTTAGATTCTACTCGTTTTCGCCCTTAATCTTTACATCCAGCTGATTATACGGTATTTCAATTCCAGCTTCGTCAAACACCTTTTTTATTGCTATATACAAATCATTCTTTGTCTGCAAAAAATCTGCTGATTTGAACCAGGCTGCAACCGTCATATCTATTCCACTGGCACCAAAACCATCGAACCAAACTGTTGGAGCTGGATCTTTTAATACAGTCGGACATAAATCTGGTGCTTTTTTTAATGCTTCAAGTGCTTTGGTCATATCATTTTTATAACTGATAGAAGTTTTAAGCGTAAGTCTTCGTTTAGAATGATATGATTTGTTTATTAAATCTGTATTTATAATTGTAGAGTTCGGAATGCGTACCATTTCGTTGTCCAAAGTATGAACATGAACCGAAATAAGATTAATGGAATCAACTATACCCGTAATTCCGTCAACAATAATTGTATCACCAGTTTTAATAGAGCCTTCTGTAATAACAAAAAGTCCGCTGATAAGATTGCTTACGGAAGTTTGGGCGGCAAAACCAATTGCAACTCCGGCAATTCCTGCTGCACCCCAGATTGCGCTTAGTTTTATTCCAAAACAGCTTAAAATAAACATTACCACAAGTACATAAAAGGCATACTTTATAAACCTGCGGATAATTTCTGATTTTTGAGCTGACAGTTTTTTTGCTGGCACTTTTTTAATTGCCCGCAAAATCAGTCGGTAAATAATCCAGAAGACGAAAACAATTAAAATTATTCCGATTAACTTAAAAATGTTTTCCCAGGTAATAAAACTTTTTAACCAGGCTATAAAGGAAGAAGTTTTTTCAACAAAAGAGGCACCCGCGCTTGAAGCGGCTTCAGCAACACTGGTAGTTATATTTTCAGATTCATTCATTTTTTTTACTCCTGATATATTCTTTCATTAGGATTTGGATCTTCTGTATATTTCTCCCCTATTTTATCACAGATAATTTCCGTTTTTGAAACATCAACTCTTTTTGGATTCATAATCAATGTTCCAATTTCCTCTGCCTTTATTATACCAGAAAATGGGTTTTTTATGCTGATTATTTTGTTTTTTATTTCAGCATTTATATTCGAAACATATTCAAAGGCCAAATCTGTATTATTTAGTGTACAATTTAATAATGTTAATCCATCTATATAACACAAACCCTGGTTGCTTTCGATTGTACAATTCACGAATTTAAGATTTTTTGAATTCCAGCCCAGATATTCACCGTTTATATAGGAATCATAAACCGTTACATTTTCGCAATTCCAGAAAGCATCCTTTGAAAGCAGTTTTGAATTATGAATTTCGATGTTTTTTCCGCCGTCTAAAAAATAATTTCCATTCAAATCAAGGTTTTCAGCATAAAAATTGCTTGAATTCATGGCAAAATAATCGCCGGCGTGGATTTTTACATCCTTAAGTGATATATCAGAACAATTCCACATGGTTTCTGCCGCATTGTTGAAAACGACATTGGTAAGATAAATCCCTTTTGCCCGCCTGAATTCCTTTGGTGCGTCAATTACCGTATTTTCGATTTTAGTATTTTCTGAATACCACAAACCTGAGCGCGACATTTCCTTGAAGGTAGAATTATTGACACTGGCCTTGTTTGTATTCCATAAAGGATACTTCCACTCAAAAGAAGCCTTGTTTACGCTTATATTTTTAGCATGTTTTAATGGAGATTCTCCATCGCAAAACACAACGTCATTATACTGAACGTCTTTTGAAAAATACTCTGCTCTCTCTCCCGAAAAAGATTGCTGTGTATTAAGTTTCATATATCTATAATATAATAAAATTGTGCACAATCATTGTACAAAATCACTTAAAATTCTTAAAAATAACGAAAAATTATACAAAACAATAAATAATAATCCCCTTGCAAATCGCGCAAAAATATATTTTAATTTAAATCGATTATTACAATCATCACACTTTATACGAGGATAAAAACTTTGAAATATATACAAGAGCAAATGCCGCCAGCCGGTTCAACCGTAGTAGTAGGAATGTCAGGTGGAGTTGATTCTACCCTAACTGCTCTTTTACTTAAACAGAAGGGTTGCAAGGTAATCGGCGTAACTATGTCTCTCTGGGACGGCCATATAAAGGAATTGGAAGGCGAAAAAGTTTTTTTTGATGCCTGTTATGGTCCAAAAGAAGATGTAGACATAGCTGAATGTAAAAGATTCTGCACAGAAAATGACATTGAATATCATGTGATTGATTTGAGTAAGACTTTTAACGAAACTATCCTTGATTATTTTAAAAATGAATATCGTGCAGGAAGAACTCCAAATCCCTGCATCCGTTGCAATCGCTTCATAAAGTTTGGCGCTCTTTTGGAAGGCATAAAAAAAATCGATATTGATTTTGATTATTTTTGTACCGGTCACTATGCAAAGGTTGTTCGGCCGGACGAAGGACTTTTTGGAAC
>JAEEGK010010051.1_pt1 | contig 21902 bp, 21 predicted proteins | sample 8958771 | NCBI WGS metagenome assembly JAEEGK01 (sample SAMN16246547, study PRJNA631951) | gut metagenome | biome: gut microbiome; feature: rumen; material: SC-attached | host: Bos | place: Iran: Karaj | collected 2018-10 | reverse complement strand
AAACGAATCAGAGTAATAAAGAAACATAACCGAGTCGGAGGATGAGCGAGGAAACGTGTACGTACGAATTGAGCTCAACTAAAACCCCGCTTTCCGATGCTCATTAATTCGATAGGATTATGAAAAAGTATGTATTTGTTTTGAACGCTATCGAGCTGTTGAAGCAGCTGGTGGATGGCAAGCGAGTGGAAGGTGTTCTGTACATGGATCAGGACACAGGTAAGTTAACCTTCAAGGCGTACAACCGTAAGCCTCAGATCAAGCGCAAGGATGTGCTGGTCAAGAAGTTGCCTTGGGGCTGGATCAAGGAGTCGCTGGAGCGTATCAAGGTGTTCGGCAGTTTTCCGAAGGACTTCTGTACGGCGCAGATTATCGAGTTGCTCAACGAGCACAACCAGGACGCGAAGAATGCCCTGATCGATCGAGAAATTATCGATTTTGTTTAACATTAATAATTTAAGTATCATGGAAACATTAGTGACAATTGTGGAGGTGGGCGCATACTCTGAGCGCCAGTATCAGAAGCAGGACGGCAGCTCTGAATACTTCAAGAGCCGTGGCGTGACAATGAAGCGTGGTGGTGACGTGATCTACGGTGAGATGACTGGGGAACTGGCCTCGAAGAACCGTGACACTCAGTTCCAGCAGGGTTTGCCCTACATCGTGAAGGGCTTCTGGAAGCATCGTACCTGGGGTGACTCGAACGACCGCCATGAGAATAGCTTCTATATTACGGACATTCAAACACTCTGATTATGGGATTTTGCTATCAGAAGAATTTCAGTAATCCAACGTTGCCTGTAGACGAGCCCCAGTTTTGGGGCCTCGTCAGGGCGACACAATGGAACGAAGCCATTGACAAGTTCCGTGAGACTCATGATGCAGCTCTCAAGCGCAAACTGCCAGCATTTATCTTCCAAGCTATGTTCGACGAAACGGAGTCGAAGGCTGGCAAGAAGGGACGTTGGCGCAAGCAGGCAGCAACACGACTCACAGGCTTGGTGGTGATGGATGTTGACCATATCGAGAATCCTTTGACACTCTATCAAGGTTGGGTTGAGAAGGGGCTGGATTGGAAGGCATTAGGTATTGAACTGATCTATATTACGCCATCAGGCAAAGGCTTGAAGATCGTATTCAAGGCTCGTCTCGAATGGGGTAATCTCATCGACAACCAGCATGCAATGGCGAAGGTGCTTGGCGTGGAGGTTGACGAAAGTTGCAAGGACGCATCGCGCATGTCGTTCATCTGCAAGGAATCGGATATTTTGTATATGGATAAAGAACTGTTTACGTATGAGAACAAGGAATTTGCTGAGAAATATGATTCTCTATATCGAGACGGTCATTCACAGGGTTCGCGAGAGAATGAATTAGGCACGGATTTCACGGATTTACACGGCCTTAATAATTCTGTTGCTGATAATAGCAGCGTCTCTCAAAATGAGAGCCGTGTTAATCCGTGCCAAGAAATAAAATGGAGAGGCTATGATGTACAGTCTATTATTGATGTTCGCTACAGTGAAAAACTGCCCTGTGCAGCCGACAGCAACCGTCATACAGAATCGCTCAAACTGGCAACAGACCTGTTGCTTATGCTCGATGGCGACAAGGCCCAGGTACAGAGCATCGTTGAAGCGCAGCCGTGGGTACAGGAAATCATCGACGAGCGAAACGAAAACGTGGGTCAGACGGTGGAGAGTGCAGCCGGTTGTATTGCCCAAAAGGAAAAGAAGTATGCTTCTTCTTTGCCCTCAAAGGCAATGCTCGCCGCGATTCAGGAGGCATGTGGCAAGACCTATCAGGAAATCACGAAAGCGCAGACGGCGGCGGTGACGCTGAAGGATGACGATATGAGTCGTTGGCTCTGGGAATGGGGCGCTGAGATTGAGGCATTGGCTGAAGAGTACCCGCTGATAAAGGACATCTGCAAGGGCTTGAAGCGCAATCAGTTTGTGGCTGCCCTGTTTGTGGCTGGTGGGCTGATGATGACCTTGATGACAAGGTGTACCTATCGCTTTTATCATCGACCTGAAGAGTTGCGACGACTCAATAATTCGACGCTCATCATTGGTGATCCTGCCAGTGGTAAGAGCTTTGCGACTCGATTGTATAAGCTGTTGGCGGCTCCTATCGTATATGCTGATAAGGTGGGCAAGGATGCCATCAATGCCTATCGTGAGCAGATGCGTACCAAGGGGGCTAATAAGGAGAAGCCGAAGAAGCCCAAGGTGGTGGTTCGCATTCACCCTGCACGAACCTCAAATGCGCAGTTTATTCAGGATATGGTCAATTCTGTGGAGGAAGTCGATGGCGAGATGATGCAGCTGCACATGCTGACGTTCGACACAGAGCTGGATAATACGCTCAATCTGCAGAAGGGTGGGGCATACATTGACAAGCAGGCTCTGCAGTTGAAAGCGTTCCATAATGAGGAGGATGGCCAGGCGTATTCGAATGTGGACAGCGTATTCCAGGAGTTCTACGTCATCTGGAACTTTATCTACACAGGCACACCCATCGCCCTGAAGAAGATGGTGAATGAGCAGAATTTCGGATCTGGACTCGCAACCCGCTTGACCTGTATCCCTCTGCCAGCTACCAACTTCGAGATGATGACTCGTGAGAGTGAGGTAGATCTCGACAGCGACGAGCGTCTGAAGGCTTGGGCTGAGAAGCTGGATCGCATGAAGGGTGAGTTGACTGTTCAGAAGATTGTGGACGAGCTCTATGATTGGACAGAACGCCGCATGGAGGATGCCAAGGAGAATGACTCGAAGGCCGACGAGATGTTGCTGAAACGTTGCGCCTACCATGGTTTGAACTTCGCCGCTCCGTTTATCGTGATGCGTCATTGGGAGTCTCTAAGGCAGGATGGTCAGTACTGGTGTGGTGAGTTCGAGACGGATGAGGTCGATTGGAGATTGACAGAGCTCATTACGAACATCCAGTACGCCTGCCAGCGTCACTACTTTGGGGCAATGGCTGAAAACTATTTCGACAATAAGTTGAAGGATGCCAGTGTGAATATTCAGCGCAAGCAGAAGACCCTTGAGGCGTTCGAACGTCTGCCTGATGAGTTTACCATCGAGGATGTGGTTCGCTGCTTTAATTTGGGCAGTGCGGCCTCAGCTCGCAAGAAGATCACGCGCCTGTACCGTGACCATCTGGTTGAGAAGGTGAGCGAAGGTAAAAACGGCAGGAATCCCCTTTTTCACAAGATTGGTACCATCATGTTATAACCATTAACCCTGATGCCGCGGCACTGCGGCAGCGCGGCAGCGCGGCATTAGGATTTTCACATTAAAAACATTAAGATTATGCAAGAAATAAGTATTAATAAGCAAATGAAACTTTCTCCTCACTTTACGTTGGGAGAATTGACTAAAACAAAACATCAGACTGCGGATGGGAATATTCCTAGTCATGCAGTGATTGAGAATCTGAAAAGGCTTTGTCCTTGGCTGGAGGAGTTGCGTTATAGTTACAATACACTGTATTGTCTGACCCCAGGTGAGGACTATGACGAGTCGAAGAATGTAGAGCCGATTATAATCAACAGCGGGTATCGTTCACCTGCGGTGAATAAGTTGGCTGGTGGGGCTACTAACTCGAATCATCTGACAGGCTGTGCAGTGGATATCAGGACTTATGGTATGGAACAGGCCATGAGGTATGCCGTGATCCTGATGGATTATGCAGATGATTCGAATCTGGATTTTGATGAGATTCTGATAGAGAAAAACTCAAAGGGCTCTATCTGGCTACATTTTGCAGTGAGGCCCAAGGATAATCGACGTAAGGTAGAATTCTTAAAGGTGTAACACAAGGGGGGGGGCAGTCCCCCTTTGTGTCATTTTTACTGGGTGTTGGAAAGTTTTCTGCTGCAAAATGATGGTAATTAAAAAATAATGTGTAACTTTGCAGTGATGAAGATATGAATACAAGATATGGAAAAGGATTTTAAGACACTGGTGCAGTTGCGCCGAAGCCATCGAAAGTTTACGAACGAGGAAATCGACCCCGAAGACCTCAAGTTGATACTCCGTGCTGCCTTGATGGCGCCGACCTCGAAGAGTCAGCGTGCCTGGCATTTCGTGGTGGTGGATGACAAGACGGACCTTGAGAAGTTGGCCGACGCCAAGAACCTCGGGTCGCAGTTCCTGAAGGATGCGCCTGTAGCCATCGTCGTGCTGGGCGATCCCATGCAGAACGACTGTTGGGTGGAGGATGGCTCGATCGCTGCCATCTCGATGCAGTATCAGGCTGAGGACCTGGGGCTGGGCAGCTGCTGGATCCAGATGCGTGGTCGTGGTCTCGACGACGGGACGGCTGCCGACGAGGTGATTCGTGGCGTGCTTGATATCCCTGAGAATATGAACTGTCTCTGTATCCTGGCTGTAGGCCACTGGGCTGATGAGCGTAAGCCGCAGGCTGAGGATCGGCTGAAGTGGGAGAATGTTCATTTGAATAAGTTTTAGTTATGATAAATTACGATTTAAATAAGATTAAGGCCATCATATTTGATGTGGACGGGGTGCTGAGCTCGGAGACGATTACGATGTCGGCTGAGGGCGAGCCGTTGCGCACGGTGAACATCAAGGACGGCTATGCCATCCAACTGGCGATGAAGCTGGGGCTGCGTGTCGTGATTCTCACGGGAGCCAAGACCAAGGGCGTGCGCGTTCGCTACGAGGGGTTGGGCGTTGAGGATATCTACATCGGTTGTGCCGTGAAGATCGAGACGTATGATGCTTTCCTGGCGAAGTATGGTCTGAAGGATGAGGAGGTGATGTATATGGGTGACGATATCCCTGACCTGGAGGTGATGCGCAGGGTGGGGTGTCCTGTCTGTCCGAAGGATGCCTGTCCTGAGATCAAGGAGGCGAGCATCTATGTGAGTGACCGTATCGGTGGTCATGGCTGTGGGCGCGACGTGATCGAACAGACGTTGCGTGCGCAGGGTAAATGGGTGATGAATGCAAAGGCTTTCGGATGGTGAAAATAATATTGGCGAGTCATTCGCCGAGGAGGAAGGAGTTGCTGGCGGGGCTGGGGATTCCGTTTGAGGTGAGGGTCATCCAGGATATCGATGAGCATGTTCCTGAAGATCTGCCTGCCTCGCAGGCTGCCCTTTATATCGCCAAAAGCAAAGCTGAGGCGTATCGAGGGCAAATCGCTGACGATGAACTGATTATCACGGCTGATACGGTCGTGATAGTGGGTGACGAAATCTTAGGAAAACCTGCTGACGAGGCCGACGCGCTGAGGATGCTGAGGATGCTCAGCGGGCGCACGCATCAGGTGACGACTGGCGTCAGTCTGATGACGACGAAGATGCAGCGCAGCTTTGACGTGACTACCGACGTGACCTTCAAGTCGCTGACGGATGAGGAGATCATGTACTATATAAACCGCTACAAGCCCTTCGACAAGGCCGGGGCCTATGGCATTCAGGAGTGGATAGGCTACATCGGCGTGACGGGACTTCACGGCAGTTATTATAACGTGATGGGGTTCCCCGTTCAGCGTATCTATACTGAATTGCAGGCTTTTGGCTTATCGGCGATTACCGATTAGCCAAAAACGCTTCTGCCCGCTCAAGATCCTCTGGGGTGTCGATGCCAACGGTCTCGACATCAGTCAGTCCGACACGGATGCGATAGCCGTTCTGGAGCCAGCGCAGCTGTTCGAGGCTCTCGGCGCGCTCGAGGCTGCTCTGTGGCAGCTGGGTGACCTCGGCGAGTACCTCACGGCGATAGGCATAGACGCCCAGATGCTTGAGGAAGGGGTACTGGCCAAACCAGTTGCCTGGCTCGACGCCACGGATATAGGGGATGACGCTGCGGCTGAAATAGAGGGCGAACCCACGGACATCGGTGACTATCTTCGGCGAGTTGGGATTCATGACGCCTTCGAGACTCTCAAAGGGTTTGCCGAGGGTGCCAATCTGCGTCGAGGCATCGTCGAAGAGGTGCATCAGCGTCTCCACCTGTGAGGGCTGGATGAAGGGCTCGTCGCCTTGCACATTGATGATCACATCGGCATCGGTGCCAATCTTCTCGACGGCTTCCTGGATGCGGTCTGTGCCGCTCTTATGGTCTGAGCGGGTCATCACGGCCTTGCCGCCAAAGGCTTCCACGCACGCCTGGATGCGCTGATCGTCGGTGGCGACATAGACCTCGCTGAGCACGCTGCTCACCTGCTCATAAACTCTCTGAATGACAGTCTTTCCGCCGAGAACTGCCAGCGGCTTACCCGGGAAGCGTGTCGACGCGTAGCGGGCGGGAATAATGGCGATATATTTCATATTGACTGCAAAGATACGAAATAATCGGAAATAAACGTTAATAAGTCTGAGAAAAATTGGGAATATCAGAAAATCTATGTAAATTTGCAATCTCATTATAATGAAATTGATCGAATGAAGACATATATATATTCTATATTGATAGCGATGCTCCCGCTGACGGCTGGAGCGCAGAAGATAACCCTGGGATCGGCCACGACGAAGGACGGTGGTGAGTATCAGGGTGAGATGATGTCAGGAAAGCCACAAGGAAAAGGCAAGACCATCTATAAGAACGGTAACGTGTATGAGGGTGAGTACGTGAAGGGCAAACGCCAGGGTTACGGCATCTACACCTTCTACGACGGTGAGAAATACGAGGGTGAGTGGTTCCAGGACCAGCAGCACGGCAAGGGCATCTACTACTTCTCGAACAATAACCGCTACGACGGACTCTGGTTCCGTGACTATCAGCAGGGACACGGCGTGATGTACTACTTCAACGGCGACAAGTATGACGGTGAATGGAAGCAGGACAAGCGCTCGGGTAAGGGTCTCTACACCTTCGCTGGCGGCGCCTTCTACAAGGGTGACTGGCAGAACGACAAGAAGAACGGCAAGGGCTACTACGACTGGGGCGACGGCTCGACCTACGAGGGAGAGTGGAAGGACAACCTGCGCTCGGGAAAGGGTATCTTCAAGTATGCCGACGGTGACAGCTATATCGGCCAGTGGCTGGACGACGAGATGAACGGACGTGGTATCTATAAGTTCCAGAACGGTGACGTGTATGAGGGCGACTATGTGCGTGGTGAGCGTACGGGTTCGGGTATCTTCAAGTATGCCAACGGCGACAAGTATACGGGTCAGTTCCAGAACGGCGACAAGCAGGGTCAGGGCACCTTCATCTGGAAGAACGGCGACACCTACGTGGGCCAGTGGAAGGCTGACAAGCAGGATGGTCGTGGCAAGTTGACGAAGAAAAGCGGTGACGTGATCGAGGGTCTGTTCAAGGCTGGGCAGCCTCACGGAGAGTGCATCGTGCGCTTTGCCGACGGTTCGAAGTTCAAGGGCCAGTTCAAGAACGGTCACAGGAACGGTCCGTGTATTGAGGAAGATCGTGACGGAAACCGCTTTGAGGGCACCTATCTGGACGATGTGCGCGACGGGCGCTTTGTGGAGAAGGACCGCAATGGCAACATCACGGCGCAGGGTACCTACACCCGGGGACACAGACAAGTGAGGAGGGCAGATTGAAAAGTGAAGATTGAAAGGTATAAACTAATCTAAAATAGAACAATTATGATTATCGACACCATTGAGAATTTGGGCAAGTATGTGGCACTGAACCCACTGTTTGCCGACGTAGTGGAGTTTTTGAAGACTCATGACCTTCAGGCGATGGAGCCTGGCAAGTATCCTATCAAGGACAAGGACCTGTTCCTGAACCTCGCGCAAACCACGCAGCGCACCAAGGAAACGGCCGTCCTGGAGACGCACATCAAGATGATCGACATCCAGATTCCCATCACCTGTGCGGAGACATTCGGCTACACGCCGCTGCCTGACCTTCCTGACTTCGAGTACAATGCTGAGAAGGACATCACGAAATACGGTGATACGAAGGCGCAGACCTATGTGACCGTGAATCCTGGACAGATGGCTATCTTCTTCCCGCAGGATGGTCATGCCCCCTGTATCATCGACGAGCCTGAAATCAAAAAGGCCATCTTTAAAGTAAAGGTGTAATATAAAGTAAAAAGGTAAAAAAGTAAAAAGGTAAAAATAACAGATATGGCTAAAAAAGAAACAACAGCAAAGAAGCCTGCTGCAAAAAAGGCTGCGGCGCCCGCCAAGAAGGCTTGTGCCAAGAAGACTACGACTAAGAAAGTGGCAGTGAAGAAAGCTGCGATTGAGCCCGAGAATCCGCATATCGGACTGGTACGTAATGACGGATGGCTGGAGCCATTCGAGGGTGCGATTCGTGGACGTCACGACCACGCTGTGTGGAAGATCAACCAGCTGACGCAAAACGGTAAGAAGAAACTATCTGACTTTGCCACTGGTCATCTGTACTTCGGACTCCACAAGCTCGCCAAGGGTTGGGTGTTCCGTGAGTGGGCACCTAACGCCACAGACATCTACCTGATCGGTGACTTCAATAACTGGCAGGAGAACGAGAAGTATCGCTGCAAGCGCATTGAGGGTACTGGTAACTGGGAGCTGAAACTCTCGGAGAAAGCCCTGCAGCACGGACAGCTGTATAAGATGAAGGTGAAGTGGAACGGTGGAGAAGGTGAGCGTATTCCTGCCTGGTGCCGTCGCGTGGTTCAGGACGACAATACGAAGATCTTCTCGGCTCAGGTATGGAACCCCGAGAAGCCTTACGAGTTCAAGAAGAAGAACTTCAAGCCCAAGAAGAACCCGCTGCTCATCTACGAGTGCCACGTGGGTATGGCTCAGGACGCCGAGAAGGTGGGTACCTATAAGGAGTTCAAGGACAATGTGCTGCCACGCGTCATCAAGGATGGCTATAACTGCATCCAGGTGATGGCTATTCAGGAGCACCCCTATTACGGCTCGTTCGGCTACCATGTATCCAGTTTCTTTGCACCCAGCTCTCGTTTCGGTACACCTGAGGATCTGAAGGAACTGATCGACACTGCCCATAAGAACGGTGTGGCCGTGATTATGGATATCGTCCACTCTCACGCTGTGAAGAACGAGGTGGAAGGTCTCGGAAACCTCTGTGGCGATCCTAACCAGTTCTTCTATCCTGGCGATCGTCATGAGCATCCGGCATGGGACTCGCTCTGCTTCGACTATGGTAAGGACGACGTGCTCCACTTCCTGCTCTCGAACTGTAAGTACTGGCTTGAGGAGTTTAAGTTCGACGGCTTCCGCTTCGACGGTGTGACCTCGATGCTATATTACTCACACGGACTGGGTGAGGCCTTCGGAGGCTATGGTGACTACTTCAACGGACACGAGGACGACAATGCCATCTGCTATCTGACGTTGGCCAACTGCTTGATCCACGAGGTGAATCCCGATGCGATCACCATCGCTGAGGAGGTATCAGGTATGCCAGGACTGGCTGCCAAGTTTGAGGATGGCGGCTACGGCTTCGACTACCGTATGGCGATGAACATCCCTGACTACTGGATCAAGACCATCAAGGAGGTGCGCGACGAGGATATCAACGTATGTTCAATCTTCTGGGAGGTCAAGAACCGTCGTCCTGACGAGAAGACCATCTCTTACTGCGAGAGTCACGACCAGGCACTCGTGGGCGACAAGACCATCATCTTCCGACTCATTGATGCCGATATGTACTGGCACTTCGCCAAGAAGGATGTCAACGATATGGCCCAGCGTGGTATCGCCCTGCACAAGATGATCCGACTGGTAACGGCTGGTGCCATCAATGGCGGATACCTGAACTTCATGGGTAATGAGTTCGGACATCCTGAGTGGATCGACTTCCCGCGTGAGGGTAACGGCTGGTCGTACAAGTATGCACGCCGTCAGTGGAACCTCGTCGACAACAAGGATCTCTGCTATCACTGGCTGGGCGACTTCGACCGTGAGATGCTGAAGACCATCAAGACGGTGAAGAACTTCCAGGATACCCCAGTGACGGAGATCTGGCACGACGACGGCGACCAGGTGCTCTGCTTCATGCGTGGCGACCTCGTGTTCGTATTCAACTTCTCGCCCACACGCAGCTACACCGACTATGGCTTCCTCGTGCCGACGGGCAGCTACAAGGTGATGCTGAATACCGATTCGAAGGACTTCGGCGGTAATGGCTTTGCCGATGATACGGTCACTCACTTCACGAACTACGACCCGTTGTACGTGAAAGACAAGAAGGAGTGGCTGAAACTCTATATCCCCGCTCGTTCGGCAGTCGTTTTGAAGAAGCAGTAATATGAATATTCCACGAAGTGATAAGAACGGTAGCACCTTCAGCATACAGCTGATGTGTGCTATTGTTTTTGTGGTTTTCTCGTTCTGCTGGCTCTATTTCTTCCAGGCAGATATCCTGATGATGGCACAGCATGTGATGAGTGACGGACTGACGCGTTATCAGCCCTTCGTGGGGGCTGTGCTCATCACGTTGGTGCTTGGGGCCATCCAGTTCATCGTTTATGCCTTCGTGCCGCTGACGATGCGCTCGCATGCGCTCACGTATCTCCCTTCGATGCTGCTGCTGGGTATGTTGTCGGCGATTATTCCAAATGGGGCTGACGGTATAGAGATGGGATTCTCGTGGTATGTGCCCGTCCTGATACTGATCGTGTGGTGGCTGCTCACGAGGATAGGGCGGCTGGCTCAGGAGGTGGAGTACGACAAAGTTATCGCACTCTTCTCGCAACCCATGTGGATCAACGTGCTGATCATGTCGCTGCTGATCATGATGGTAGCCTGGATGGGTAACTCGAATGCTGTGACGCATTACCGCATGAAGGTGGAGCGCGCACTGCTGGAGGGCGATATCGACGGTGCCCTGAAGGTGGGCAGGAAGTCGCTTGAGAGTGATGCCGACCTGACGATGCTGCGTATGTATGCTTTGGCGCGCAAGGGTATGATGGGCGAGAGCCTCTTCAACTATCCGGTGACAGCCAACAGTTCGCAGATGCTGCCTACTGACAGTCTCTCGGAGATGATGATGTATCCTGCCGACAGTCTGTATAAGTTCCTGGGAGCACGCCCTGCCGAGCGTATGGAACCCATGCGCTATCTGCAGCTGCTCGAGCGCAGGGACTCAGTGGCCAATCCTGCTGTTGCCGACTATCGCCTCTGCGGTTATCTCATAGACCGTCAGCTCGACAGGTTCGCTTCGGAGATAGGACGTTACTACACGATCAACGACAGTCTGCCCCGTCATTATCGTGAGGCACTGACGCTCTACACCCATACGAAGACACGTCCTGTGGTGGTGTATCATCAGACGGTGATGGATGAGGACTACAACAATCTCGTTGCGCTGGAGCGTAAGTATCCGCTTGCCTCAGAACGTAAGGGGAAGGTCGAGGAACAGTATCGAGGCACCTATTGGTATTATTACAGGTACGAGTAACGATCATGAAAAAAGGCTCTCCGTTGGGAGGGCCTTTATGATTAGGTGTAGAGATAACGTTTGATCGATTTCTTGGGGGTCTTCTCGAATTCCTCCTCGTGGATCTCGATTTCTGTAATCTTCTCGTAAGCAGGAATGATTTCGTTCAGACCGTTGCGGTTCTGCTCCATCACGTTTCTCAGGTCTTCGTCTGAGAAGCCCATGTTCTTCGCTTCGTCCATATCGGGGTGAACAAGTGCCACGAGCTTGTTGTCGCGCTGTACCACGATACTCTCCATGACGAGGGTCATCGAGTTCAGCTTGTCTTCAATCTCCTCGGGGTAGATGTTCTGTCCGTTGGGACCTAAAAGCATGTTCTTCGAACGTCCGTTGATGAAGACGTTGCCGTCGAGGTCCATCGTACCCAGGTCGCCAGTGTGATACCAGCCGTCGTTGTCGATGGTCTCAGCAGTAGCCTCAGGGTTCTTATAGTAACCCAGCATCACGTTGGGACCCTTTGTCAGGATCTCGCCTGGAATATGCTGCGGATCGGGCGATACGATCTTCACCTGCTGGTGAAGGGCTGCACATCCGCAAGAGCCTGGGGCGAAGGTGTGCCAGTCGCGATAGCAGATGATGGGGGCGCACTCGGTGGCACCATAGCCCACGGTATAGGGGAAGTCGATACGCTTGAGGAAATGCTCTACCTCTTGGTTCAGGGCTGCACCGCCGATGATGACCTCGTACATACGACCTCCAAAGGCCTTCAGTACCTCCTGGCAGATCATCTCGCGCACCTTTTTTGAGATAACAGGCATCTGCAGCAGCAGTCGCATGCGGTTGTTCTGCACCTTCGGGAATACCTTCTTGCGCACAATCTTCTCGATGATAAGAGGAACGGCAATCACGATGACGGGCTTGACCTCCTGAAGGGCCTGAGCGATGATGGCAGGCGAGGGCACACGGTTCAGGTAGAACACGTGGCAGCCGTGCAGGAACTCGAAGATGAACTCGAAGGCCATACCGTACATGTGGGCCATCGGCAGCATCGAGATCACTGGGTCGCCAGCCTTGATGGTCTTACCCAGCACACTGTAGGCGAAATCGTAGTTCGACCACAGGGCGCGATAAGGCAGCATCACACCTTTTGAGAATCCCGTCGTTCCGCTGGTGTAGTTAATGACAGCCAGCTCCTCAGGGCTCTCCTCTTTATAGTAGTTCACATGCTCCTTGCGGAAGTACTTGGGGAACTTCTTGCCGTAGAGCTCGTTCAGGTGTTCGCGGGCATACGTCAGCTTGTCTGTTCGCGAGATCTTCAGCGAGTAGTCGGGGTTGTTGATGATACCTTCGAGCGTAGGCATCGCCTGCGGGTCGATGATCGTAGCCACATGGTCGCCGACGAAGAGAAGGCGTGCTTCCGAGTGGTTGACGATATTATGTATCTGCTCTGCGTTGAACTCATGCAGGATGGGTACGGCGATGGCGCCATAGGTCAGTGTAGCGAGGAAGGCTACAGCCCACTGTGATGAGTTTCGCCCGCAGAGGGCAATCTTGTCTCCTTTCTGTATACCGCTGTTCTCGAAAAGGATATGTATCTTTTCAATCTTTCTGGCTACATCATGGTACTGTAGCGTCTGGCCTTTGAAATCAGTCAGGGCGTCACGATCCCAATTCTCTGTAATGCTCTTCTGAATGAGTGCATTAAAACTCGGTATTTGTCCCATAAGCTTTTTAATTGTTCTGATACAAGTAGCGTTTGATACTCTTCTTAGGTGTCTTGGCAAACTCCTCTTCCTGGAGTTCGATGGCTGAGATGCGGCTGTAGACGGGCAGCTGGTTGTTCAGTGTCTGACGGTTCTCCTCCATGATGTGCTCCAGTTCTTCATGACTGAAGTTCATCATCTCGTCCTTGTCGGGGTAGACAAGTGCCACGAGTTTCTCACCTCGCTGGATGACCAGACTCTCGGCAACCATAGCCATAGCGTTGAGTTTGTCCTCTAATTCTTCAGGGTAGACGTTCTGTCCGTTGGCGCCCAGCAGCATGTTCTTGATACGTCCTCTGATGAAGATGTGTCCTGTGCTCGACATCGTGGCCAGATCGCCTGTGTGATACCAGCCATCACTGTCGATGACCTGTCGTGTGGCTTCGTCGTTCCTATAGTATCCCAGCATGAGGTTCGTGCCCTTGGTCACAATCTCACCAGGGATGTCCTCCGGGTCATTGGAAAGTATCTTGACCTCCATGCGGTCTACGGGCTTGCCGCAGCAGCCGCCCACAAACTCCTGATAGTCGCAGTAGGAGATCAGCGGTGCGCACTCCGTCGTGCCGTAGCCCACGGTGATGGGGAATCCGATGGAGAGGAGGAACTCCTCGACCTCCTTCGAGAGGGCAGCACCACCCACGATGACCTCATAGAAGTTACCACCGAAGGCATTGGATACCTCCTTGCAGATGCGCTCCTTCACCTTCTTGCTCACCACGGGCATCGCCAGCAGCAGGCGCACGCGGTTGTCCTGTATCTTGGGGAATACTTTCTTGCGGATAATCTTCTCGATGATCAGCGGTACGGTGATGATGACGGCGGGCTTCACGGTGGCGAAGGCCTCGGCGATGATGGCGGGCGAAGGCAGACGAGTGAGGAAGAACAGGTGGCAGCCGTTACAGAATCCGAAGAGGAACTCGATAGCCATTCCGTACATGTGGGCCATCGGCAGGATGCTCAGCATATTGTCGCCTGCCTTCACTTTCTTGCCCAGGATGCGGATGATGTACTCCACGTTACCCCAGATAGCTCTGTAAGGCAGCATCACGCCCTTCGAGAATCCCGTCGTACCACTGGTGTAGTTGATGAGTGCCAGCTCTTCGGCCTCGTCCTTGTGATAGACGACGTGCTCAGCTCTGAAGGCTTTGGGGAATTTGCTGCCGAATAACATATTAAGATGTTCGCGCGCATACGTAACCTTATCTGAACGCGAGATCATCAGCGAAAAATCGGGCAGGTTGATGATGGCCTCGAGGGCTGGCATCTGCTCAGGGTCGATGGTCTTCACGGCATAGTCGCCGATAAAGAGCAGCCTCGACTCCGAGTGGTTCACGATGTTCTGTATCTGTTCGCCGTTGAATTCATGAAGGATGGGCACTGCCACAGCTCCGTAAGTCAGGGTGGCCAGATAAGCTACAGCCCAGTGGGCTGAGTTGCGTCCGCAGATGGCTATCTTGTCGCCCTTCTTGACATCACTGTTCTCGAAGAGGATGTGTATTTTCTCAATCTTACGTGCTACGTCATGAAACTGTAGAGTGACTCCCTGGTAATCAGTTAGTGCATCCTGATCCCAGTTCTCTACAATTGCCTTTTGGATTAAAGCATTAAAACTGCTAAAATTTTCCATTAAAATTGCACAAATAATTAAATTTTGTGCAAAGTTATATCATTTTCTGCACATTACAAAAAAAAATGTGCAATTTTTTTAGTTTTTTAGAAAAATAATTGGATTTGTGGAGTTTTGGAACACTTTTATTCGTATCTCATGGATTTTGCGGGATGGATGTGCGAAATCAGATAACTTGGTGCGATGAGAACGAAGACACAGATGGCGAGTGTAGCCAGATTGATGAGGATGACCAGCGGGATGTGGAGTTCCATCGGTGCCTCACTGACGTAGTAGGTCTGGGGATCGAGGGTCACGATGCCCGTATATTTTTGCACGAGCACGATACCGAGTCCGATGATGTTTCCCCAGATGAGGCCCTGTCCGATGATGAATACCGAGAACCAGAGGAAGGTGTGCCTGATGATGCTGTTTCTCGAGCCGATGGCCTTCAGCGTACCGATCATCTGCGTGCGCTCAAGGATGATGATGAGCAGGCCGCTGATCATCGTGAAGCCTGCCACACAGACCATCAGGACGAGGATGATCCACACGTTCAGGTCGAGCAGCTCGAGCCAGGAGAATACCTGCGGGTAGAGTTCGTAGATGGTCTCCGAGACGAGTACGTTACCCTGACGGTCTTCCGAACGGTTGATCCGTTCCACAAATCTGTCTGCGGTCTCGTCCAGCCGTTCGATATCCTTCACGCTGATCTCTGCCCCCGTGAACTGGTCGCTGTTCCAGCCGTTGATCTTGTTGGTGGTGTAGACATCGGTGAAGCAGAGGGCTTCGTCGAATCGCGTCAGGTTCGTCTGGTAGATGCCGCTCACGGTATAGCGACGGGTCTTCACACCGTCTTCGTCGATGAAGTAGGCAAACACCTTGTCGCCTGTCTTCAGCTGCAGCTTGTCGGCAATCATCTTCGACATCACCAGCTGGTAATGGCTGGTGGTATCGCTGAACTCAGGCATCTCGCCCTCCAGGAGGTGCTCCTTCAGGAAGCTGGTGTCGTATTCGGGTCCTACGCCCTTGAACATGGCCCCGAGGAAGTCGTCGTCGGTCTTCAGGATACCCTGTGCCATCGTATAGCGCTCCACATGACTGACGCCTCCGATGCCCTTGATTTCTGCCATCAGACTGTCGTCGAGACAGATGGGGTGGGGATCGGCACCGCTGTAAGTCAGCACGTGGTGTACCTGGATATGGCTGCCGAATCCGATGACCTTGTCACGGATGGTGTGCTTGAATCCCAGCACGACACTCACGGTGACGATCATCACAGCCAGGCCGATAGCCACTCCGATGATGGCTATACGAATAGCAGGGCGACTCACATTACGCTTGTCGCCCTTGTCGCTATAAAGTCTCCTTGCTATGAATAGAGGTAGATTCATTCGTCCTTTCGCCCAGGATATGCTTCGAGTGCTTTGCGGAGCACGAAGAGTGCGCGCTCCAGGTCCTTCTTTTTCAGCACGTAGGCGATACGTACCTGATTGATGCCGGCACCAGGAGTCGTATAGAATCCTGCGGCGGGGGCCATCATCACCGTCTCACCCTCGTACTCGAACTCCGAGAGGCACCAACGGCAGAATTTCTCTGCGTCGTCGACGGGCAGTTTGGCTACCGTGTAGAAGGCACCCATGGGGATGGGCGAGTAGACACCGGGGATGCGGTTCAGACCGTCGATGAGGCATTTACGGCGCTCCACGTATTCATCGTAGACGTCACGCAGATACTCCTCAGGCGTGTCGAGCGAAGCCTCGGCCACAATCTGTCCGATGAGGGGAGGAGAGAGGCGTGCCTGACAGAACTTCATCACGGCCTTTCTCACCTCGGCGTTCTTCGTGATCAGGGCACCTATACGGATACCACACTCCGAATAACGCTTCGATACCGAGTCGATGAGGATCACGTTCTGCTCGATGCCCTCCAGATGGCAGGCCGAGATATAGGGCGAGCCCGTGTAGATATACTCACGATACACCTCATCGGAGAAGAGATACAGGTCGTACTTCTTCACCAGGTCGCGTATCTGGTTCATCTCGCGGCGCGTATAGAGATAACCCGTCGGGTTGTTGGGGTTGCAGATCATGATGGCCCTTGTGCGCTCGTTGATGAGCTCCTCGAACTTCTCCACCTTCGGCAGCGAGAAACCCTCCTCGATGGTAGTGGCGATGGTACGGATCTTTGCACCAGCTGAGATGGCGAAGGCCATGTAGTTGGCGTAGGCAGGCTCGGGCACGATGATCTCGTCGCCTGGGTTCAGACAGCTGAGGAAGGCGAAGAGCACCGCCTCCGATCCGCCCGAGGTGATGATGATATCCTCGGCCGTCACGTTGATATTGTACTTCGCGTAGTAGTTCACCAGCTTCTCCCTGTAGCTCAGGTAACCCTGCGAGGGAGAGTACTCAAGAATCTCACGGTCGATCTGTTTCAACGCGTCGAGGCCCACCTGCGGCGTGGGCAGGTCGGGCTGTCCGATATTCAGGTGATAAACCTTCGTTCCTCTTTTCTTGGCTGCGGCGGCCAACGGAGCGAGTTTGCGGATAGGCGACTCGGGCATCTCAAGGCCACGGACTGATATTTCTGGCATCCTTCTAAATTTACGAATTACGATTTATTATTTAATAAATTCGGGTGCAAAGGTACTAAAATATTTTTAAAACGTGCTTTTTTTCGATTTATTTGTTTAATTTTGCATCGAATTTTCTGCTTGCAGTATTAAAATCGTAAATCGTTAATAAATAAATCGTAATTAATAAAGGTGAATTTTGAACAATTGATAGAGACAAGAGACGCGCGGAAGGCCACCCGTATCCGTACTCCTTACGGCTACTTCTACAAGCGTCTGATCGACGGACGATTCTCCAACTTCATCGAGCTTCATGATGAGCTGGCTGATAACCTGATGTTCGCCAAGGGAGTGCAGAACGAGGCTGAGGCCACGAAGAAGATTACCGACCGCCATCAGCTTCACTTCACGCCCAACGAGGGTGACGAAGGGCTCTTCGCACTGGCCGTCGAGGTGGGACATTTCCTTACCATCGGACAGATGCTCAACGAGAATCCGGCCGTTGTGGCACAGAAGGATTTCCTCGACCGTACCATCCGCGACCTGTTCAAATTCGTCAGCGAACTCAACGAGCAGGGCATCTATCATCTCTGCTTCTCGCCCAATAACGTGTTCATCCGCAAGAGCGACCAGATGGTGTGCCTCCTCAATCACGGTTCCTTCTACCTGAAGGCCGATCAGGATGTGCTCTACGAGGATGAAACCGACGCCGCCTTCGTGGCCCCCGAGGTGATGAAGTTCGGTACTGCCGACGGCCATAGCGAGGTCTATTCATTAGGTAAGTTCCTCCAGTGGCTCTACCAGTCGTCGGGACTTCCCGCCGAACTGAAGCCCATCGTCACCAAGGCCACACAGCCCGAACCTGAGTCGCGCTACGGCTCTGTCGACGATATGTACAAGGCCATTGCCCGTTTCGGAAACCTGCGGCGTACGGCCACCTTGGGTGTCGCTGCCCTTGCCATCGCCCTCGCCGTGCTGGGACTCTTCATGTACATGCTGCCCAGCCCCGATGCCGTCGAGTTCGTCAAACCCGTCGTAGAGCCTATTCCCGACGAGATGATCGACGATGACGAACTCTTTGGCCTGGGAGTCGACCTCGATTCTGCCACCATCGCCCAGATTGTGGCCGACGAGCGGCATATGATGGACTCCTTAGGTATCGACGAGCGCGAGATGCGTGCCTATAACGCCAAGGCTGAGGCCATCTTCCGCAAGCAGTTCACGAAGGCTGCCGATGAGATCCTGAACCGCGTCTATACTGGCGATAAGATGAATATGTCGGAGAAAGAGTTCCTGGTGCGCAGCAAGCAGATGACCGAGGAACTTGCCAAGAAGGAACAGGAACTCGCCAAGGCGAGCAGTCTCTCCAACGCCCGCTCACAGCGCATCGCCTCTGAGATCATCGACCAGCTCACCGACAAGAAGATGAAGGCCCTCGACAAAGATTATATGGGGCTGAGAACGATTCCCCAGGATGATAAGAAGCCGACGTCAAAGCCAAGTTACAGTAGCTCATCGGATGCGACCTATCCGTCGACTACCACGACAACGCCATCGACTTCCAGTTCTTCGAAATCGAAGAGTAATAAGGACATCTACAGACAAAACAGGGATAGGTACGGCGTAGATCCTTACGATCCCGTTGACCCTGAGAATTATCAATTAAGAAAGAAATAAATCATGAGATCAAGAACAGCAATTTGGTTTGAGTGCAAGATCCGCTATGAAAAGGTCATGGAGGACGGCTTGCAGAAGAAAGTGAACGAGAACTATGTCGTTGATGCCCTCAGCTTCAGCGAGGCCGAGGAGCGGATCATCGAGGAGATGTCATCCTATATCAGCGGCGAGTTCGACGTGGCCGACATCAAGAAAGCAACCTACAAGGAGATCTTCTTCTCCGACGACGATATGGCCGACAAGTGGTACAAGGCCAAGCTCCAGTTTATCACCATCGACGAGAAGACCGAGAAGGAGAAGCGTTCCACCGTCAACTACCTCTGTCAGGCAGGCTCCTTCAACGGTGCCGTGAAGAATATCGAGGAGGTGATGGGCGGCACGATGATCGACTATGTCATCGCCTCCATCAGCGAGACAACCATCATGGATGTCTTTGAGTACAAAAAGGCCTCGAAAGAATCCGACAAACCCGAGTACGAGCAATAATTAAATCGGACTCGCTTTAAATCGTAAATCGTAAATCCGGACTCGCTTTAGCGCTTTTACAAAGCGTAGCGACTAAAAGAAATCGTAAATATGTATGATGTAAAGAAGAGTCTTCACGCCGTGTTGGATACATTGCCCTCGGGTGTGCGCTTGGTGGCCATCTCCAAGTTCCACCCCGCTGAGTATATCGAGGCCGCCTATGCCGAGGGTCAGCGCATCTTCGGCGAGAGCCACGAACAGGAACTCCGTGTGAAGCACGAGCAGCTGCCCAAGGATATCGAGTGGCACTTTATCGGCCACCTCCAGACGAATAAGGTGAAGTACATTGCGCCTTATGTGTCTATGATCGAGGCTGTTGACTCATTGAAACTCTTGCAGGAGATCAACCGTCAGGCAGAGCGCTGCCGGCGCGTCATCCGCGTGCTCCTGGAGCTCCATATCGCTGAGGAAGCGACGAAATACGGCCTTACGCTCGATGCCTGCCGGGAGTTGCTCGAAGGCGGTGAATGGCGCTCGATGTCGCATGTACAAATCTGTGGCCTGATGATGATGGCCTCCTTCGTTGACGACCAGGAGCAGATCCGCCGTGAGATGCAGACCGCTGCCGATTTCTTCGATGAGGTGAAGATGAAATATTTTGTCAACGACGATGCCTTCTGCGAGCGTTCCTGGGGCATGAGCGACGACTACCGGATAGCCTGCGAGACCCGTTCCACGATGGTCCGTATCGGCACTGCCATCTTCGGCCCCCGCATCTATTGATTCCTCACGGAAAATAACTATCCACCTATAAACATATAAATCATTTATTCATGAGTGTCAAACAAAAGCAAAATAATTACCAGCTGCGCAGGATTTCTGCGCAGCAAGGTGCTAATTTTGCGCCATAAAAATGTAAAATCAGCCAAAAAGTTTGGTTGCTTCGAATAGAATTGCTATATTTGCAAACAAAATGGATTGATATGCTGATACTTCAAGACTGCATCCAGAAACTTTCCGACTTTAAAGCGACATTTGCACAGAAGTTTGGAATCCTAAAACTTGGTATTTTTGGTTCTGTTGCCAGAAACGAGAATACCGAGAATAGCGATATTGATATAGTCGTGGAAGTGCAGAAACCATCGCTCCAGCTGATGTACGAATTGAGGGAAGCCTTGAAACAACTCTTTGGTTGCGAAGTCGATCTCGTTAGATTCCGCGATTCCCTCAGACCTCTTTTTAAGTCAAACATCCAAAAAGATGTGATCTATGTCTGACACAGAAGGGTCAGACCCCTTTGTGACATAAAGCACATTAGGCTCGCAATCCCTGCGAGCCTAATATGTTCAAACCTAAAACAAACAATTAGAAAAACGAACAAATTCAGAATAACAAACCAAACATTTTATAACTATCAAACTAATGCATATGAATCAAAAAGCTGATGCAAAATTACGATGAAAAATGTCTGATTCCAAATAATCTACAATATTCTTCTTCAACTTGTTGCGACTGAGCTAACGTTTTGCGACAGAACCATTTCAAGGGCCCATTAATGTGAATAAGAAGAAGCGGTGATTTTGAACTCGAAGTGCTGGTAGTCCTTGAGGGTGCGCCAGGAGCCGCCCCAGGTGAAGCCGTGCTGGAGGAAGAGCCGGTGGCAGAGGTCGCCGGCTTTTATCTTATATCGGAACGTGCGAGAGCGGTCGGCATAGGCCTTGCCGTTGGCGGGTTGTACGTTCTGGGAGCCGTCCTTACGGTAGCGCACGTAGGGATTATAGCGGGGGTTGATGTCGATGGCGAGGCCTCGGGCGTGATAGGAGAGCTTCTTCGTGTCGGGCACGTTGCGATAGCAGAAGCAGCTGGTGTTGTTGTCGCTCATCTGTCGCTCGTCGTCGGCATCGTAGTCGTCGGCCAGTCGGATGCGCTGGATGGGGTAGTGGTGGGCGTAGAGCTCGCGGAAGATGGCAATGAGTTTGTCGGCAATGAGCTTGTTGCAGACGAGCTCGCCCTGGTGCGAACGGTTGTCGTAGTCCCAGTGGAGCACACGGAGGTATCTGAGATCGGAGCGGGCGATATGGGGATTCTCGACGTAGGTCTTGCCCTGCATGCGGAGCCAGACGGAGTCGGGGATCTCCATCGCGATGAAGTCCTGTGCGGGGGCGTTCTTAGACAGAAGAACAAAAGGACATATTAAGAGGGCCCTTCGGAGAAAGACAGAAGAACAGAAGAACATAATTATCTGATGACCTTCTTGTGATTCTGGATGTAGAGGCCTCGTGAGGGACTGGAGACGCGCTGGCCCTGGAGGTTGTAGACGGGGGTGTCGACGGCTGCGGGCTCGGCACTGACAGCACGGACCGCAGAGGTGCCGCCGTAGACACGGTCGTACTCCTGGATGGCCTTCTGCATCTGGTCGAGGAAGTCCTGATTGTTATGCAGGGTGACATAGACGGCACTGCCCA
>JAEEGK010010050.1_pt1 | contig 21908 bp, 17 predicted proteins | sample 8958771 | NCBI WGS metagenome assembly JAEEGK01 (sample SAMN16246547, study PRJNA631951) | gut metagenome | biome: gut microbiome; feature: rumen; material: SC-attached | host: Bos | place: Iran: Karaj | collected 2018-10 | reverse complement strand
CCCAATCCCCAATCCCCAATCCCCAATCCCCATGTAATTCCTTTTTATTCTTTTATTCAATTCATTTTTTATTGATTTTTTTTAATTATTTTTTATTTTTTTTATTGAATTTATTTTATTTATTTTTCTTATTTTAATGTTAAATAATGCTCGTATTTCTAATTTTAATATTTCCACCAATCCTGAAAAGCAATCTCCCATTTGTCTAACGAACAATGATAAATCTTCTAAACTTAATGATGGTATTAAATATATTTTATTGTTTTATAGAAGAACAAAAAAATTTATTAAGAGTTATAATGAATGAAATGAAAAAAAAATTAGATTTTATAGAGAAAACTAATTGGATGTTTGTTAATAATTTCGACATTCATTTTCTTGAAAAGTATCTTTTTATTTAATATTTTAGTGTCGACCCTAAATTAATGGAAGAAAATCAGAATTACATTTATATTGATCCAAATATATATTGTTGAATGTATTAAAAAATATATTATTGAAAAAAAATAACAATATTTTTTTTTAATTTTTTTTAAATATATTTTAAAACTATTTGATTTAAATTTATTAATCTATTTCTGTTGCTCAAATGATTATATACCAATAATGGATATAAATTTATATAAAAATGAATAATTCTAAAACTCTTCGTTTGGTATTTCCTCAATGGCAAGGAGGAATGAATCCAAATTACTATTTTGGTTCTCATATTCTTCAGTTAATTCTTCCTAAAGGAAGGTGTGAAGAAATAGAAGTGCCAGTATCAGAAAATTTTGATGAAAAAGTTAAAAAAGATAATCTAATGAATGAAGATATTCTTTTGAAACAATTGAAAATGGCATATGATATACTAGAAATTAAAAATCCAGATAAAGTTATTACAATAGGTGGTGATTGCTCAGTTTCTCAATCTTCTTTTGATTATCTTCATGGAAAATATAAAGATAAAAAAATTGGAATTTTATGGATTGATGCACATCCAGATATTTCAACACCAAAAGATTTTGAACATGAACATGCAATGATTATGGGAAATCTATTAGGTGACGGTGCTCCTGAATTTGCAAAAATTGTTAAACATCCTTTTAAATATGAACAATTAATGCTTGCTGGTTTAATCAGAAATAAATGCCTACCTTATGAAAGTAAATATCTTGAAGAAAAAAAAATTAAATTCTCAACTCCTGAAGATTTAGAAAAAGATTCAAGTAAAATTACTGATTGGATTAAAGAAATGGGATTTGAATATATATTAATTCATTTAGATGTTGATGTTATGAATCCTACTCAATTCAGAAGTTTATTATGTAATGAACCTAATTTGCCTCCAGTTGATTATGCAATTGGAGATTTAGATATAAAAAAAGTAGTAAGAATTGTTACAGATGTTCAAAAATGTAGTAAAATTGTTGGATTTACTATTGCAGAATATATGCCTTGGGATATTATTAACATTCAAAAAGAGTTTTGCAAAATAGATATCTTTAATGAATAAAGTATTATTTAAATTAAGAGTTGGAATCAATTTTTTTTTTATATTTTTAATACTTAATAAAATATTATATTAAAAATTATAAAAACATGGAACGCTTTAAAATAATTGCAAAAATAGGTGAAGGTGCTTATAGTACTGTTTATACAGTTCGTAGAATAGAAGATAATGAATTATATGCTTTAAAGAAAGTAAAATTAAAAGGATTAAGTGAAAAAGAAAAACAAAATGCATTAAATGAAGTAAGAATTCTTGCAAGTGTAAAAAGTCAATATGTAATAAGTTACAAAGAATCATTTATAGATGAATTAGATTCTACATTATGTATAGTAATGGAATATGCAGATGAGGGTGATTTATTTCAAAAAATAACTTTATATAAAAAATTAAAAACTGGGTTTGATGAAGCAGATGTTTGGAGAATTTTCATCCAAATTTTAAAAGGATTAAGTGATTTACATTCATATAATATTTTACATAGAGATATGAAAAGTGCAAATGTATTTTTATTTAGAGATGGTTCTGCAAAATTAGGTGATTTAAATGTTTCTAAAATTACTTCAAGAGGATTAGGATGTACTCAAACTGGAACCCCTTATTATGCTAGTCCTGAGGTTTGGAAAGACAATCCTTATGATTTAAAGAGTGATATTTGGAGTTTAGGGTGTGTAACTTATGAAATGTGCATGCTAAGAACTCCTTTTAGAGCTGAAACTATGGAAGGTTTGTTCAATAAAATTTTAAAAGGTAAATATCAAAGAATTAATATGAAATTTTCTGATGATTTAAATAATGTTATTGGAAGATTATTGATTGTTAAACCTTCTCAAAGACCAAATACTAAAGATATTTTAAATATGGAAGAAGTACTTTTGAAAATTGAAGAATATGATATTTTTAAAAATATGAAAAATAGAGAAAGAGAAAATTCAGGAATTAAAAGTAAAAGATTTACTGCATTAACTGCAGCAACAATTGAATCAACAAAAGATAATAATAATGTAAATAGAAGTAAAATTGATAAAGAACTATATAAAGGATTAAATAAAATGTATGAAGAAGAATCTAAAATAGTTTTAGATACAATTAGAATGCCTAAAAAATTAAAATTATTAAATAAAAGATTACCAAAACCAAATTATGAATCAGAAAAAATATTTGAAATGCAAAAAAAATTAAATAATATGTCATTTCCAAATAAAATTTTACCTATTCTTCAATGTAGATATACTGAAGAATATAATAAAGAAAAGGAAAATGAGCCTCCAAAATTATTAAAACATAAATCTAGAAAAAATTTTAAATCAGTTGAATTAGGCAAAATTAATAGTGTTGATAAAATTATGAAAACTTTAAAATTAAAAATTTTAAATCGAGATAAAAATATTTTTAATTCACCAAAAGGAAATATAAATATGATTATTGAAGAGTAAGTTTTATTATTAAACTTTATTTTAGAAATGAAGAAGAAGAAAAAGAAAAAGAAGATGGATTGTTGAATAAAAAAATAAATACAAGAAGTCTTACAAAAATGAAAGATTTAAGATGTATTTATCAACCTTATATCCCAAAAATTCTATTAGAAGATAAAAAATTAAGATATAATTTCAGTGAAGAATCTATATTTGGAAATTTAAATTATTCTATGAAACCTGATGTTATTGAAAGTATTAATAATAGAGAAAATCTTAATTTTAGTGCTAAAATTAGACCTTTAAAATTAATTCCTATTACTAGAGTAAAAAAAAAATAATGTTTATATATAAAACACATATAAAATTTAATTATATATTAAATAAAAATATAAAAGCTTTAAATCAGAAATTTCATATAAAATTTTTCTCATTAATGAATTCCCAAATTATTTTATAATATTATTGGTAAATAATTAAATTAAAAAATTTGATTCAATTTTTAATATATAAAAATTTAAAATAGTAAACATTAATATCTTTAAAGTATTTGATAAAATTATATTTTTCCAATAATAATGTATAATTTAATAAATATATGGTCAAAAAATTTTACAAATAAAATTAAAAATAACAGATTAATTTATTTTTGCCAAAGAGAACGTTGAATAGCTTCTTGAATTTCTTTTTCATCATCAAAATTACCTCCAAAATCCACATCATCAGGTAAAAAATCTCCGTCATCAAAATTAAATTTACCAAAAGGTTTATTATTAATTTTTTTAACATTACTATTATTAATTTTAATAGGATTATTATAATAATTATTAATCAATTTCTTATTATTAACATTTTCAAAAGAAGGATTAAATTTAAATGAAGATTTTGTATCTCTTAAAGCATTAGATGAAGAAGTTGAATTTAATATATTTGTTTTTGAAGAATTTTTTTCTCCAAATTTTGCATTAAATGATGGCTTTGATTGCTTTATTCCTAATCCTTTTTTTATATTATTATTATCTTCTTCTATATTTTCTATTAATTTTCCTTTTATTACATTTTCATTCACTTTTATTGGTTGTTGAACTTTTTTATTATTATTATTGTTATTATTGTTTTTATTGTTGTTATTATTTCCTGATATTGAATTTGATTTAAAATGAGGTTGATTTGTTCCAAATCTTATACTTGTTACTCCTATTTTTTTATTATTATTACTTAAATTAGTTTTCTCTTTTAAGGGTTTATTAATATTATTATTTTGAATTGGAAGAGCATTTTGAACTTTATTTCTATTATTGTTAATATTATTGCTTTGAATTGGAAGAGAATTTTGAACTTTATTTCTATTATTATTATTATTAATAAAATGATTGATATCATTGTTTTGAACCAATCTATTTTTTTCTTCTATTTCTTGTAATCTTTTCCTATTTTCTCTTTCATTATATTTATCAATATAAAATTCTTCATTGTCTTTTTTTTCAATAACATTTTGAACAGGAGGTTTACAACCAATCATTTTATGATTATTCCAATCTTTCTTCATAATAAACTTCTTACAAATATGACATTCCTCAGTTTTTGAACCACAAATATGTTCATGATTTTTCTTTTCTCTAATAGGAATTTGTATTTCACAATATTGACATTCAGTCATTTTATAATCACAAATTTTTTTATGTTGCTCTAATTTATCTTTTGTGAATTTCTTTTGACAATATTCACATTCTAATTCAAAATGAAATTCCTTATTATGATCTTCTATGTCTTCTACTGTTATAGGCTTTTTACAGATTGGACATTTTTTCACATTTATACTACACATTCTTTCATGTAGGATATATTTACTTATTGGAATATTACTTTCACAATTTGAACAATATTTTGTTTTTTCTTCTTCTGTCATTTTTTTATATATTAATTTTGGAAGTTGTTGGGTTTTAAAAATTAAAATTTATTTATTATTTTTAGAATTTTTATTTAGTTGATTATATTTTTTTTTCACTTAAGAAAAAAATAACTCATTTAAAACAGAAATAATAAAATATGTTGCTGAGCAATAATTTAATTCCAATGTTTGGAAAATTTTCTTGATTTAAATATATTTTTCTTTCAATTTTTTGATGTTAAAACATTAATTTAATTTTTAAAAATGAATGAAATTTAAAAATATAAATTTAAATCTAAAATTAACTTTTTATTTTTTTTTCTTAAATTCAAATACCGAATTTCAGAAATTTCTATATAATAAAAGCCTTTTTTATAGAAATAAAATTAATGCATTATAAATAAATATAAACATTAAATAAATTAAATTCCCGATAAATAAATATTAAAAAATAATGGATTCCCGTGAATTATCAATATTTTCTCGGAAATATTGGATAGAAAAATTTTTAATAATATGGTCATTTATTTGTTTATTTTTTTCAACATTTTTACCATCAGAAGATTATAATAATAATAATAATAGATATAATGGAAATAATAGAAGTGGAGGAAATTCAGATGGAAGAAGAGATAATATTAAATATATGAGATTTTGTAGTCCAGGTGGTTGAGGTAGATAAACCTGAAAAAAAATTATTTTTTCAGATTATTTATATAAAAAAATTTAATCTTTTTGTGATTTACAAAGATTAAAAATATTTTATTTGTCTTTGTAATGATGATTAAATTTTTTTTGATTATTTTATAAATTATATTTTAAAGAAATAATATTTTAAATAAAACTTTTATTAATTCTTTTATATTTTTTGTAAAAAAATAAAAATAAAAGTAAAAACTTTAAAAATTTTAAAATAATTAGAAATGGGAATATGTATAAATTATACATATAATAAAAATAAAGAAAGTAAAGATGTAAATGTTTCTGATGATGAAATAAATAAAGAAGCAGAATTAAATAAAAGATTATTTGCAAAAAAAGGAAGAACATATATAAAAATAAAAACAATGAAAAAAGGAACAACAATTGAAGGTTCGTCTGTTCCTTCTTCGATATCAACTGAATTTTTTTTAAGGACAAACACATATTCAAAAAGAAGAAATCAGAATAACAAATATAATTCTAAAGCGATAATAAATACAATGATTTCAAAGAATAAAAGTTTTTTTAATAATATAATTCAAGAAAAAAAGAAGAAATTAGAAGAGAAAAAAAATAAAAAATTTGAAATAGAAATAATAAAAGAAAACAATAATGAAAACAATAATGAAAACAACAATGAAAACATAAGCAATAATCTAGAAAGTATAAATAGCGATAATATAAATAATGAAACTTCAAATAATTTAAAAATAGATGCTCAAAACAATTCTTTTATTATTGATAATAAGTATCCACTAACAAAATGGAAAAGTGAACTTTGTTTAAATCAATTAAATGAAGATTACAAATCTCCAGAAATAAAAGATGAAGAACCAAAATTTGAATTAATTGAAGAACAAATAAATAGTCGATTTTCTCCTGAAGATGATTTAAAGTTAATTAATTCTTTAAAACATCATTTTTTATTTGAAAATTTTGAAGATAAAATAATTAATGAAATTGTTGAAAATTCAACAAGATTACAATTAGAAGAAAATATGATGATTTTTAAAGAAAATGAAGAAGCAAATTCATTTTATATTTTAAAAAGCGGAAAAGTTAAAATTTTTGATGATAAAAAAAATTATTTTTTGAATAATGAATATTTATCTTTTGGTGAAATGGGTTTAATTAATAATAATATTAAAAGAAAATATTCTGCTATTACTGAATCTAATGTTGAATTATATGTTATTGATAAAGAATTATATAATTTAAAAAAAAATAAAAATGATGAAGAAAAAAAAAAAGAAATTTTTCAAAAATTTTTTGAACAAGAAATTATTTTTCAAGGAATAACAGAAAGTGAAAAATTATGTTTTATTGAATTAGGAAATATAATAATAATAAATGAAGATAAAAAAGTAATTTCATTGAAAGATTATAATATAAATATAATAACATCATATTATAATGAAAGAATATTTTTTATTTCAAAAGGAAATGCGAAAATAATAAATAGGATAAAAAGTAAGAAAAGTATTCAAGAATTTATTTTTGAAAACAATAGTTATGGATTAATTTCTTTAATTTTTAGAACAAATATAAAAAGAGCAAATACTTCAATGAGTAATAATAATCAAGATAGTTCAAGTGTTATTTGTAATTCAAAATATAATGAATTTCTTTTTTTAAATGAAAAAATTTTTATTGAATGTTTTGGATTAAATTATAAAAATTATTTAATTAATTCTTGTCTTTTATTCTTTATTCAAAATGATATAATTTTCAGAAATTTAATTGATTTATGTCAAATTCCAAATGATCAAATTTATGAATTTTTTTATAAAGTTAATTATAAACAAAATTCTCTTATTTTTCCAAAAGGAATTTCATGTGAAAATAAATGTATAATATTATTAGATGGTAAATTAACTGGATTTAAAAATAAATCAAAACAAGAAAAAACAAAATTATTTTTCAACGGAAAAAATTTATTTACTTTTACTGATTTTGAAGAAGATATTATAACAATGGATGATTCAATAATATTAGAAACATCAATTGAATATTTTCAAAAAGTGTTAGAAAATAAAAAATTAAATTCTCTTTCATTTATAATATATTTTAACATATTAAATAAATTTCAAATATTTCAGAATATTAAAATTGAACAAGTAATTGATATAATAAAACATATAAATATAAAAACATATAAGCAAAATAATATTATATTAAAAAAAGGAGAAAATTGTGATCAAATATATTTAGTTGAAACTGGAACAGTTGGAGTTTATAATAATAATACTTTAAACAAAATAATTGAAAATGGAAATTCTTTTGGTTCTTTTTTTCTTTTAAATGAACAAAATTCAATATATGATTATATATGTATTTCAAAAGAAGTAATAATTTATACCATTCAAAAAGATTATTTTATGGAATTATTAACAGATAATTCCATTAATGAATATATTAGAGATAAATTATGTCTTGAAGAAAATAATATTTCTTTAAATGATTTATATTATTTATCCTATTTAGGAAGAGGAAGATTTGGAAATGTTTGTTTAGTTCATAATGAAATTTTTTTTTATGCAATTAAAGCAATTTCAAAATCTTTTGCAGAAAATCAAAAATTTGGAATTAAATATTTAATATTTGAAAAAAACGCTTTATCATCAATAGATCATCCATTCTTATTAAAATTAATAAAAACTTTAAAAAATGAAAATTGGATTTTTTTTTTAATGGAATATATATCAGGATTAAATTTAGAAGAATATTTAAACCAAAGAAAGATAAAAAGAAATATATACGAAACAAAATTTTATGGAGCATCCTTATTATTAGCAATAGATTATATTCATAAAAGAAAAATAATACATAGAGATATAAAACCATCAAATATAATGTTAGATAAAAGAGGATATATAAAAATAATAGATTTTGGAACTGCAAAAATATTAAATGAAGGAGAAAGAACAAAAACAATAATTGGAACTCCAAATTTTATTCCTCCTGAAATTTTATTAGGGAAAGGATATTCCTTCTCTTGTGATTATTGGTCTATTGGTGTATGCATTTATTATATTTATTATGGTATTTTGCCTTTTGGAAATAATTCAAATGAAATTATTGATACTTATAAAGAAATTATTGAAAAAAATATTTCTTTCCCAGATAATAAAAATATTGAAATTAATTCTCTATTAAATTCACTTCTTGATAAAAATGAAAATTTAAGAAGTAAATTTATTGATTTTAAAAATATTAAAAATCATGTTTTTTTTAAAGATATTAATTGGGATGCTTTATTATCATATAAATTAAAACCTCCATTTGTTCCAAGTAAAGATCAAAGAGCGAATGAAAGTAATTTACAAAATATAACTTCTCCTTTTAATTCTTTTATGAAAAATGAAAGAAATGATTCTAAAGTTAATGTCTCTTTAAAAGCTAATAATGTTAAAATTGAAGATATCATTCATTTTGAAATTCCTGTTGATTGGTTTGAAAATTTTTAAATTGTTTATTTATTATTTTTGATTATATATTCAAAAAATTGTTTGAGTTTTTTATTGTCATGTTTTTGTTATTTTTTTCTTTATTTTGAATGAAAATATATATTTAACATATTTTTTTTTGAAGTATGTATATTATAATGGTTTATGATGAATGATTATTATTTTTTCAATTCAAAAAATGAATTTTATAATGTTTATATATTTTTCTAAATAATTAATCAAATTTTATGTAATATAGTTTATAAGAAAAATATTAAATATAAAATTAAAAAAATTATTTTAAATAAACTAATTATTTAATTTATTAAAAAAACATTAAAAATTAATGTTCTCGTTTTCCCTTTTCAAATACCTATTAATATTAATATTAATAATATCAGGGTCTTTAATAACAATAACAAATAAAATACAAAATAATACAAAATCTTTAAATTTACCTTTTCATCATGCATATTTTATAACTTTATTAATGTTTATCTCAGAATTAATTTCCCTTCCCATATATTACATAATATATAATATAAAAGAAGAAGAAAATGAAAATAAAGAAGAAAATAAAAATAAAAAAAAAATAAATATATTTCAATTATCAATTCCTCCTCTTTTTGATTTTATAGGATCAACATTAATGACTTTTGGATTAATTTTTTTATCTGGAAGTATTTTTCAAATGTTTAGAGGCTCATTAATAATAATAACTTTTATTTTATCTCTTTTTTATATGAAAAATAAACATAATATTAATCATTATATTGGAATTTCTTTCACTGTTTTAGGTTTAATTTTAATTGGTTATTCTGCTTTTATTTCATCAAAAGATAAATTATATAATAATTCTATTTTAGGTATTTTATTAATTTTATTTGCTCAATTTTTTGCTGCTTTTCAATATATTTATGAAGAAAATATCATGAAAAATTATATTTGTCATCCTATGAAATGTATTGGTTATGAAGGATTCTTTGGGACAATCATTTCAACAATTTTAATTTTTATTTTCTATTTTATTAAATGTACAAAAGGAAAAAGAATAACAGAACAATTTTGTAATATTGATGATAGTGGAATTTATAGAGTTGAAAATATATTTTTTTCAATTAAGCAAATATTAAATAATAATATCTTAATTATATTAATTACTTTATATTGTTTTGGAATTACTATTTATAATATTACAGGAATTTCTATTACTAAATATACTACTGCAACTACAAGAGCAGTTGTTGATACTCTTAGAACTGTTGTTATTTGGTTTTATTTTTTAATGCCTTTTAATCATGAAAATGTTAAAGAAAAATTTAATATTATTCAATTTATTGGATTTGTTTTATTGGTATTTGGAAATTTAATATATAATGAAATTATTGGAATAAATTCAGAAAATATTTTAAATGATAATAAATATAATTCATTATCTCAAAATGATGAAAATGAAAATAATACTGCTGATGTATCAGAAAATTCTGCTTTGTTAGAAAATTAATAAGTTAATTATAAAAAATAATTTTTTCTTTTTAAAAATTAAATATATTATAATTACATTTTTTAATTTTATATTTTTCTTTATTTTTAAAATTATAAGTTAATTCATTTTTGAATTTATTATAAAAGAAAGACTTATTTTTCTCTAATAATAAGCTTTCTTCATTAATTAATTGTTTTTAAACAAACTTTTAAATTTAAATATTATAAATGGTAAACCAAATTAATAATACATTATTAAGTTATTTATTTTTTTAATTTTCATTTGATAAATCATTCATTTTTTTTTTTAAGATAATATAAATTTTTTCGAAGAAGTTATATATTTTTTTTTTATTTAAATATTCTTGAAAAAGTTTATCATAATCATCAGACAATTCATCGTCGATTTTATCATTGGAATTATCTATAATTTTATTCTCATTACTTTCATATATTACATTAAATAATTGTGAAAAAGAATTTTCATCATTAAAGATAATTTCATTTAGATATTTTATTTTTTCTTTCAATTTTTCTTTTTTAATAAAACCACAATAACATATTATATTACTTAAATATTTATTTAAAATTGAATAATCTAAAAATGTACATCTAAACTTTTTATTCTTAAAACAAAAAATAAGAAATATTAAAATGATGATATTTAAAATTACATATATAAAACTAAAAACAATCATAACAGAATCAATTTTATATGAATGATAATACATATATTTATCTTTTATCGGATGAGAAATAGAAGGAATAATTTCAGTTAAAATTAAATGATAATAACAGTAATTTAAATTGAATAAAACACAGTTTCCTATTGAAATAAGTAAACTAAATATACTTAAAGAAATAGTTAATAATTTATTATCAATCATTAAAATAATTAAAATACAAATTCCAGAAATGATAAAAAGGAAAAAAGACAATAATTCAAATGATAGATTTTTTCCTTTGATAAATATATCACCCAATTTTGTACCTGCATGTTTGAAACCAATATAAGTTCCTGAAGATAATTCAATTTCAATATCATCTTTTATTCTATATGGAATATTATTTTCCTTATAATATTCATCCAAAGACATAGAATCAATCGGAGAAATTAATTTTTGTTTATATTTACAAGCACTTAAATCTTCATTATCACAAATACCTTCAATTGAATAACAAATTCCACAACCAAAAATTCCTCCAACATTAAAATTAACAATAATTTTTTGGTCGGTGGAAAAATTATTACAAGAAAGATTATAATTACCATCTAATGTTTGATTAGCACATTTTCGACATTTAGAATTATTAAAACCATCTATAAATTTAACGAAATTTAAAGGACAGTATTCATTTTCACTAACATATAAATAATTACCATATGAATCAACTCCACATTTCTTTTTAGTTTTTTTCAACATTTTATAATAATTTGTACTTAAATTTCTTTGAATATAAAAATTTCTATTCTTCCAAATTTTTATTTCTTTATCTTGATATTTATCAATTGTGTCTGGCTTGTTTTTAACATTTAGGTTAAAAATTTGAATATCTGTAATTGGTCTTTTTTCCCAATTTTCTTTTTTTAAATAATCTAAATATTTCCCTTGAAATCTTTTTATAAAGAATAATATAAAATTTAATATAAGTATTATCATTAAAATTATTAATGTTATGACTGCAGGAATTATTACTGGCTTTTCTTTTTTTTTAATATATTTAAATTTTGGAAATTTTTTGAGTAAATGTTTTTCTTCTTCCATTTTTCAATTTTTGATAATAAGGAATTTTTTTCTATTGATTTTGATATTTATAAAATCTTTTTTAATTTATTAATTAATAATTTTTTTTATAAAAAAATGTATTTTTGTTATTTATTAAATATTATTTTAATTATCTTCTTCAAAAGTTTTTTTCTTAAAATCAGGAGCTAAATTATGCATCATAAGAAAATTACTTCCTTTCTTATCAATTTTTTTTTCTTCTTCAAATCTTTTTTCTTTTTCTTTTTTCCTAAATTCAAAAATGGAATTAAATAACTTAACAACACCTCTAGTAGTAATTTTCAGCAATTTTTTTTCTTTTAATTTATCCCATTTCTTATATTCTTTATAGCCAAACATTTTTTGAATTTTTCTTAATTCTCTTTTAATTTTTAATTCTTTTTTTTCTTTTATTTCTTCATCTAATCTTTTCAAAGGTTCTTTTGCCTTTGATAAAATTGCATTTCCTTTAATTTTATCTGATTTATGAATAATATCTTTTAATAATTTCCCTATATTTTTTTCTTTCTTTTCTTTATTTTTAATATTCTTTTTTAATTCTTTATAATCTTCTTCGTCTGAATTTTCACTATTCATTTCTTCTTCATTTTCCAATTTTTCCTTTTTTAATTTTTCTTTCATTGGAATGATAAAAAATATTTAAAAACTAAATTAATATATCAATAATGATTAATTAAAAATTTATCTTTTTAAAGAGAAAAAAGAAAAAAAATGTCAAATGAAAATATAAAAAATAATTGGAAAGAATTTGATGATTTTTACTCAGCTCATGAATTACAATTGTATGGAATGCAATTTCCAAAAGAATTAGCAGAAAAATTATATGTTAAATTAAAAAATGAAATTTTCGATACAGATATTTTTTTTGAAATTTTAGATAATCAAAATGAGAATAGATATATGTTAAAGTGTAAAAAAGATATAGAAAAAAATGATTTAGTTTTTCTTATTGATCATTGTTGGACTTATAAATTAAGACAATTTAATTATTTTTGTGAAAATTATCCTCAAATAATAAAAAGAAGTATGTCAATGTTAAAATATGGGTTTATTAGAAAACCAATTATTACACAAGTTGAATTAAATAAAGATAATCAAATTAAAAATCCTATTCAATATAATTCTAAATTAGCTGCTAATAATAAATATATTGATTTAAATTATGATGATATGGAAATTAATGATGATAATTTTAATTTAATTCATATAAATGAAACAACAGAAACTTTATCTTTAGAAAATAATAAAATTGAAAATATTCAGTTAATATATAATTTATTAGATAAATATAAAAATTTAAAAGGTTTATGGATAAGAGAAAATCCTTTTTGTGAAATAAATGATAATTATGAAGAAGAAATATTAAATAAATATCCGAATATAGAAATTTTAAATAGACATTTAACTCAAAATTCATCCACTTGGGCAATTAATTATTTATTAAGAAATGAACCATATGAAAAAGATGATGATACATATAATAAATATAATGAAATATATGGAACTGAAAAAATTCTTGATTTAAGTGATAGAAATCCTTTTATAATAAAAGACTTTTCAATATTTAAAAATACAAATATAACAATATGTACTGTTGATATAAGTGATAATGAATATGATTTTTCAAAAGAAGAAAATAAAGAAAAACTAATAAATTTCTTATCAAATTTTCCTCCAAAATTAAATAATTTTATAATAGATGCATTATTGGAATATGAAGAAACAGATGAAAATTTAAACAATGATCCTTCATATAACTTATTAATGGATACAACATTAATAAACAAAATAATAGAAAAAATTCCAAATATAAAATATATAAATAACATATCAATAGAAACAATATTAAAAAGAAACAAAACAAAATCAAATTTATGTCAATTACAAAGAGAAATATTTGTGCATAAATATATGTGGCAAATAAATAGAACATATCGTTTAGTAACAAGTGAAAAATATGATGAAGATTCAATATGGTATATTAATGATGAATTTGGTTCATCAATAAATCATAGTGATATTCCTAATTGTGCAATGTTTCCATTTATTTTTTCTAAAACTAATAACTTTGAAAAAGATGAATTAATCACTTATTCTATTTTATGGCCATTAAAAAATTTAAAAAAAGGAGATGAAGTTTTTATAGATTTTTTAACTAATATATCTGAAAATGAAGAAAGATCACAAAGACTTACTTGCTGGTATAAAACACCAGAAGAGTATTTTAATAAGAAATTTAATGAAAAAATTAAAAAATTAAATGATGCTTTTAATTCAAATTCTTTAAAAGAATTTGAAGATAATACTCAAAAATTAATAAATATGGATAAAAATAATGAAGAAATAAGTAATGATTTAATAAAGAAAATATTTGATTTTAAATTATGCAATAATGATGAAAATTTAATAAATAAAACAATAGAAAAAATAAAAGAAAGTATAAAAAATTATAATAATCAAAATAAAAAAAGTGGAATATACTTTGAAAAAAATTTTAATGAAAACAATAAAATAAAAGTAGTAACAGATCTTCCATATGTAAAGGAAAATTTAAAAATTCCAAATATGACATTTACCAACGATATAAGAGAAGCAGATATAATATGGTTAAATACAAATATATTTACATTAATAGATTCCAATAATTTAAAATTAAAAAACAACGGAGAAAATATATTTTTAAATCAATATCCATATGAAAGTATAATTACATTAAAATCGAATTTAACATATTTAATTCAAAAAAATTTGGGAATAAATAATATAATGGGAATATCATATGATATGAAAACAGAATTATCAGAAATAATAGGAAATTATTATTATAATGAAAGAAATGGATTTGATAATACTTGGATATTAAAACCAATAAATATGTCTCGTTCAATGGATATGATAGTAACAAATAATATAAATGAAATAATAAGAAGTGTTGAAACAGGACCAAAAATATGTCAAAAATATTATAGTCAACCTTATTTAATGAATAATAAAAAATTTGATTTAAGATTTATTATTGCTGTTAAAAATCTATTTCCTTTAGAATTATATTTTTATGATAAAATGTTTTGGATTAGAAGTTCTAATAAAAATTATTCTATTGATCCTTTAACTTTCGATGATTATGAAATTCATTTTACAGTAATGAATTATTCTAAATTTGGAATGAAAACAATTTATGATAAAGATTTTATAAATTATTTAAATGAAAATAAAATAAATTGGGATGAAATATATGTTAAATTACAAAAACAAATAAAAGATATATTTATTTTAGCAAGTAAAGATTGTCCTCAAATGATTAATTATTATAGTAGATCTATTTATGGATTAGATGCAGTCATTGATTCTAATTTACAACCTCATGTTCTTGAAATTAATTTTCAACCTGATTGTACAAGAGCTTGTAAATTTGTTCCTGAATTTTATAATGATTTATTTTATACTCTTTATTTAGATCATGAAAGTGGAATGAAAAAAATTGAGTAAATTTATATAAACCAAAAATTTTATTATTAATGTTTTTGCATTTGTTTATTTTTTATTTGTTAATAAAAAAAATAAAGAAAAATTAACCATTATTCAATTTATATATTTAAATATTATATAATAATTTTTTTATATTTAGGTTCACTTTTAAAGAATATCATAAAAAATTTTGTTTGCCTAAAACGAACAATCAAAAAAATCAAAGATAATCTTTTGAAAGAAACCTTTATATTACAAAAAAAATAATTTAAATTTCCATTCAATTTCTAAGTTGTCTAATTAAATTTCTTAATTTTTTTTCATCATTTAAATTTATTTTTTTAGTATTTTCTTGAATAAAATCAAATGAAATTGTTCGATAATATTTAATAAAATTTTCATTATCTTTCAAGTTTTTCACTTTAATATTTTTTTTCTCTTCTTTTTCTAAAATTTTATCACAATTGAGGTTTAGATAAGGAGCATCTTTTTTTAATTTTAAACATAAATTTAGTGATTCTTCTTCTTCTTCTGAAATTTCATTTAATGAGGTATTTGAATTCACTAATACAATCACACAAATGATTAAAATTTCTCCAAACCTCATTTTTGTTAATTTTTTCTATTTTTTTTCTTTTTATATTATTATCAGATTTTTCTAGAAAGATTATTTTAAATTTAATTATTTAATTTAAAAGTATTTATTAATATAAAATAGCTGAGATTGAAATTAAAGATTTTATCATATATATTAGTTAAATGTATTTTTTTGAAATTTAGAGTTTTATTTGTTTAGTACATAGAAAAAGTTTTTTCTTTAAGTAAATTAAATTTATTATTTAAGTAAAACATAAAATATTGATAATAATTTTTAATAAATGAAAAATTATACAAATAATTATTTAATTAATATAATATTATTTTTTACAAATATTACATGAATAATATCCATTATTCATAAATATTGATTGAATATTTTTATAATAATTTAATTCTTCTTTATTTAAATTAATATTAGTTTCTTCAATATTTTCAGAAATAAATTTAATAGCTTTTATTTGTTCTATTTTTTGAAGTAAATTATACAATTTATAAAAATTTTTTTCAAATACTTCATTTTCATTAATTTCAACATCTTTAGAATTATTATTCAAAGTTTTTCTATTTAAATAATCAAAAAATTTTTGAATCACCTTAAAAACAAAATGATCAAATAAATAATATTCAGAAATATTAATATAATTATCAATAGTGAAATTAGCAGGATAAAATTTATTAAATTTAACATTTAATTTCTCAAAATGATTATCTTCTTGTAATAAAACACCAATATGATTAATTATAAACCACAAAGAAAAAACATTATAAATATCTTCTTCATTAATATTATTTTTTTCATTTTTATCATCAAATATAACTTTATTATATAATTTACAAAATAAATCAGAAGATAAAATAGAACAAATATTAATCATAATATTTATATCATTAACAATAGTTTCATCATTATAATTATTATTGTCAACATCCATTTTTTCTTTTTGAATTTTATTTACATTTTTATTATAAATATCATCAAAAACATTAACATTAAATTCTTTTTGTTTTTGTTTACTTCTTCTAATTTTTTCTTTAAAATCTCTAAATAAAGTTCTATTCTTAGTTAAATTCATAAAATAAATATTAATATTATCTTTATTAATATAAATATTATCAACATATTTATCTTGACATCTTTTAATAATCTCACTTAATTCATTTTTTTCTTTTGGTTTTTCTAAAGTATATTTAGTATATATATTATTTTCAGTGGATGGTAAAATTAAAGGTTTTTTTCCTAAATTTTTTACTTTTTCTAAAGCTAAATTTGCTTTTATTAAAGCATCATCTATTTTATCTGATAAATTTTGATTAAAGATAAAATCTTCTTTTTCTTTTTTATATTTATCATTTTGAATTTTTTTATTTATTTCTGCTATTTTTATTTTTGGCTTTATTAATATATCACCAAAATTCTTATTTAATTCTTTAAAAATATTTAATATGTAATTTAATTTATTCTTTTCAATATCTAAAAATTCAATTAACTTATTGTTTTTATCATATAATTCTAAATCATTATTCCATTTTAATTTTATTGGATTTTCTATTATTGGAATGTCTTTTGATTCAATTTCTACTTTTGCATTTTGTTTTCTTTTCATTACATTTGCAGAACTATAATAATAACCTCTTTGTTTAACTGAATTTTTACTTTTACTTCTTTGATTATTTCTTTTAATGTTAGTTTCTTTATTTTTCATTATTTAAATTTTAAAAATAATTATTTATTTAATTTAATAAAAGAAATATAAGTATTAAAATATATAAAATAATTATGATATTACTTAATAATAACTAATAAGATAACTAAAGTCTTTTAAATTTCCTTTTAAATACAATTTAAATATAAAAAAACTAATTACTATAATAAAAGCATTCATATCATCATTAAAAAAATAAATAATATAAAAGAGTAAAAAAGAATATAATTTAAAAAATAAAGCAAGTTTGACAACAAATAGAATCAGGATAAATTTCTTTTCCAATAGTATTAAATGACATTAATTTATTATATTCTTTATAACTTTCTACATTAATAATATCAACAATTTTATCATTTTCACTTTCTAAACTTTTTTCTTTATTATCATTACTATTATTATTTAATAAAATAGGATTATCAATAAAACTAATTTTATGTTTTCCTCCTTTTTTAATTTCGTTACCAAAAATATCTTTTCTTTTATCATCTGTATTTTCTAAAATAATTAATTTATTATTTTCATTCTTATTTTGTTCTATTAAAGTATTATTTTTATGATGTTTTCTTATTGAAATATCTGATGTTAATGATGAAATATCTGTTAATCCTGTTTTAAAATTTTGATTTGAACATGACATTTTTTATATAAAATTAAAAATGATTTTAACTTTTTTTTTATATGGATATAAATACATTTATTATTAAATTAATATTTATGTTTAAAAAATATAATAAAAAAAAAACTTTTAAATTAATTATATTACTTTAAAATATAATAAATTAAATATTATACAAATTATCCTCTTAAAAACCTATAATAAGACTATATAAATAAAATATTTAAAATCAAAAATAATCTCAATAAAAATTATCCATAAAAAAATATCAAATGTTTTTGTTTTAAAAAATAAAACAAGAATTACATTTACAATAATCTTTATTATTACAAATAATATTATTATTATCAATTAAAATAATTTCGGCAATTTTATTCGAAGATATTTGATCAATAAAACTAATTTTATAATTTTTTTCTCCTTTTTTAATTTCATTTCCATAAGCATCAATTCTCATATTATTATCATTTCCTTTTAATATTTTTAATTCCGAAGAAAAAAAAGATTTATTTTTAATTGAAAATTTCGTACTTATCATTTGTGATATTGAATTAATTGAATTTCTTCTTTTTAATTTATTTTCATTTAATATTAAATTTTTATTTCGATTTTTTACTTTTAATGAAGATTCTAAATTGAAAGTTACACTTTTTGACATTTTTTTTATAATTTTAAAATATTATTTCTTTTAATTTTTTTTAATTTTTTTCATGTCAAATTTAGATGAAAATTTAATTTTTAATGATGATAATGATAATAATAATAAAGATTATGATTATTCTAAATTAATTTCTGAATTTGAGAAAGTTAAAGAAAAATTAAATGAATATGAAAAAGAAGATAATAAACAAAAAATAAAAATAAAAGATTTAGAAATTCAATTGAATGAAAATAAGAAAATTATAACCGAATATGAAATAAAAATAAATGATTATAATATAAAAAATAATTTATTAACTCAAGAAACTTCGAATTTAAAATTAGAAATAAAAAAAATAGAAATAAATTTAAATAATCCTTCAAAAATATTATTTTCTTTAGAAAAAGAATTAAAACTAAATTCAGAAAATTCAATAATAGAATTAAAAAAAGAAAAATCAGAATTAAAAGAATCAAATGAAAAATTAACATTAATTTTATCAGAAAAAGAGAGTGAAATATATAATATAAAAAAAGAATATGAAATTAAAATAGTAGAATTAGAAAATAATATAAAAGAAAAGAATAATAAATTATTATTATTAAATAATGAATTAGAAGAAATAAAAAGTGAATTAAAATATAAAGAAGATGAATTAAAAAAAATAGAAGATAATAAAAATATAATATCAAAATATAATTTAATAGAAATAGAGAATGAACAAAATAAAAAAAAATTAGAAAATGAAAAACAATATTTTAAATTAGAATGGGAAAAAATGACATTAAATGATGAAAAAAATAAAGAATTACAAGAAAAATTTTCACAAATAGAAAAATCATTTAATGAATTAATAAAAAAGGGAAAAATAACAATAAAAGAAATCAAAGATTTAGATTTATATGTTTCAATAAATGAAAATTTAAGAGAACAAGTAAAAGTAACAATGGATGAAAATGAATTATTAAAAAAAACTTATGAAGAATTATTAAATAAAACAAGTAATGAATATAATATTTTAGAAAAAAAATTTATTGATAATTCTAAAATATTGAATGAAACTAAAAGTAATTTAGAATTAATTCAAGAACAATTTATTTCTGGAACTGTTAAATTAAATAATGAAATTTCTGAATTGAATAATAAAAATGATTTAATTAAAAAAGAAAAAGAAGATTTAGAAAATCAAATTAAAAATTATATTGAACAAAATAATAAATTTGAACAAGATTTTAATTTCTTAAAAGAAAATATGAATAAAATAAGAGAAAAAAATAATATTGATATTAAATTAATTCAAGAAAGATTTATTCTTTTAGAAAATATGATTGAATTAGAAAAAGAAGATTTAATAAATCAAAATAAAGAATTAATAAATAAAATAAAAAGTCATGAAAATAATTTAGGAAATTTAACTGATGAAGAACCAATAAATAATTTAAAAAGAGAAATAAAAAATTTAAATGATGAAAATAAATTATTACAGTTTAAAATAAAAGAACAAGAAAAAATAATTTTAGAATATGAAAAATTAAGTCAAGAGAATCAAATATTAAAAAATGAAAATTCAAATTTAAAAAATAATATAAATGAAAATAATAATAATTATCAACAAATAATAAAAGAATTAAATAATAAAATAAATATAATAAATAATGAATTATTAGAAATAAAACAAACTGCTAGTTTAATTAATTCAAAACCTAATTTATCCAAAAATGAAATTACTTTAGCTTTTGATAATAAAATAAAAAGTCAAGATATTGAAAATTTAAAAAAAGAAATTATATCTTTAAAAAAAGAAAAAAATGAAATTAATCAAAATTATGAAGAAGAAATTTCTAAATTAACAAATGAAATATCTAATTTAAAAGGACAACTTGCAAATGATTCTTATAATAAAGATAATGAAATTATTAAATATAAAGGTTTAGCTAAAAAATATAAAGATATTTTAATTGAGAAAGGTATTATTAAACAAAAAAAATAAATTAAGTGTTTAAAAAAAGAAATTTTGAAAAAAAAATATATTTATGAAAAAAAATCTAATTTTATAACATTAAAGAAATAAATTATTTATTTCAATATATAATAACAATCATTCAAAATATAGTTTTAACATAATTAAAAGTAATAGATTTAATTTATAAAAATTTTAACCTTAATTATTTAGATTATTTATTTAACAATACCTGTACTAAATACTTTGTTTTTTCACTAAATTCAATTACTAAAAAATACACTATTGTTTAAGTTTAATTATCATAATATTATTACTTTCTTATTATTGAAATAATTTTTATAAAGAGAAAAAATTCAAACTTATACATAAAAAATCATTAATCTTTTTTAAAATCATTTACAAAAAAATAATTTTAATTTTCTCTTAATTTACAATTAATAAAAGTTTTTCCAGTTTTAAAAATCATATTATTAAAAATTTGAATTTTATTATGAATTAAAAGCCAAATTCCATTAGTAGAAACTTTGCTTTTATTATTATTAACATAATAAAAACCATCATAAATAAAAAATTCATTATTTTTTTCATTATAAAAAAAAGTAAATTGAACTCTACTAATTTCTTCTTCTTTATTAATCATAATATCACAATTTTTACTTCTTCCAATTAAAATAATATTTTTAAATTTATAATTAAATTC
>JAEEGK010010048.1_pt1 | contig 21911 bp, 16 predicted proteins | sample 8958771 | NCBI WGS metagenome assembly JAEEGK01 (sample SAMN16246547, study PRJNA631951) | gut metagenome | biome: gut microbiome; feature: rumen; material: SC-attached | host: Bos | place: Iran: Karaj | collected 2018-10 | reverse complement strand
GGCAGACAGCGCGGCGGCCTGGGGTCAGGCCGCCCTACGGCTCCTGTTGCCGAATCCCGATTGCCTTGTCGGAACGCCCCCTCATCCGTCATCCGGCTTCCGTGAGACGCCGGATGCCACCTTCCCCCCGAGGGGGGAAGGCTCTGCCGCAGCCCTGGCAAGCTGCCCGCACCGCGGCTTTGTCGATCTCCTATTGCCTATTGCCTGCTGCCTGTTGCCTAATCTGCCTGTTGCCTGATGCTCAGCCCTTCACGGCGCCGGCGGTGACGCCCTCGACGTAATACTTCTGCAGGAACATGAAGAGCGTCACGATGGGGATTGCAACGATGACGCAGCCGGCGGCAAACTGGGTGAACAGGTTGGTATCCGGGTGCGTACCGAAGAGCATGGAATACAGACCGACGGAGACCGTCCAGTAGGGGGCGTTGTCCGCGCCGATGATGACCTTGGCAAAGATGAAGTCCATCCAGGGGCCGGTGAAGCTCATCAAGGCCTGGTAGATGATGATGGGCTTTGCCAGAGGGAGGATGATCTGCCGGAAGATCTTGAAGTTGGTGCAGCCGTCCAGCTTGGCGGACTCGACCAGGGCGTTGGGGATGACGTCAAAGAAGCCCTTGGCGACCTGGAAGCCCAGACCCGCGCCCGCGCTGTAGGCCAGGATGAGGCCGATCACGGAGGATTCCGGGTGCGACGGGTTGCCCGTGAGTCCGATGGATTTGAGCAGGAAGTAAATTGCGATCATGCTCATAAAGCCCGGGAACAGACCGATGATCATGGAGACGTTCATAAAGGTCTTGCGGAGCTTGAATTTCAGCTTGGACATGCAGTAGGCGACCGAGAGGACCAGGAAGGTGGAGATGATGCAGTCAATGGCGGCAATGATCAGCGTATTGAGCATCCAGCGCGGGAAGGCGTTGGAAACGCCGTAGTAGGTCGCCGTGAACAGGTCGGAGAAGTTCTTGAGACCGACCGCCTTCGGGAAGAAGCTGCTGGTCACGCGGCCGATGAAGGTCCCGTCGGGCTGATACTCGCAGCGGAAGGCGGAGAGCAGGATCCAGACCAGGGGGACCAGCCAGAGCAGACCGAGCACGACCAGAACGGTGTAGGTGACGCCGAGGCTGACCCTGCGGTTCCGGGAGAGGCTGCTGTGTTTTACGGGATTTCCTGTCTTTTTCATTGGAACGTATCCTCCTCATTGTAGGCCCGGCTCCGCCGATAGGTGATCAGGGTGATGGTCGCCGTGATCAGGAAGGTGAAGATGCCGATGACCGCGCCGGTATTATAGGAGCCCTGGTCGATCGTCACCTTATAGAGCCAGGTAACCAGAAGGTCCGTGCCGCCTGCCTGATAGCCCGTATAGGTCGGGCCGCCGCCCGTCAGCAGGTAGATCGTATTGAAGGAATTGATATTGCCGACGAAGCTGGAGATCAGATAGGGCGTCGTAACGAAGATGACGTAGGGAAGCGTGATCTTGAAGAACATCTTCAGCGTGGAAGCGCCGTCCACGCGGGCGGCCTCGTAGAGATCCGTCGGAATGTTCATCAGAATGCCGGAGGTCATCAGCATCGTATACGGGATGCCGACCCACATATTGATCAGGATGACCATGACCTTTGCCAGGGTCTCGCTGTCACCCACGCGCAGACCCAGGAAGCCGATCGGCTTGGAGATCCAGCCGAGGTCCTGGAGCAGGGCGTTGATCGGGCCGTATTCGCCCAGCAGATTGCGGACGGACAGAAGCGAGATGAACTGCGGAACGGCGATGGTCAGGATAAAGACCGTGCGGAAGAGCTTCTTGCCCTTGAGCCCCTTTTTGTTGATGAGAAGCGCCAGGATGATGCCGCCGAAGTAGCAGGTCAGGGTGGCGAAGATCGCCCAGATAAACGTCCAGCCGAGGACGGGCAGGAAGCGGTTATGGATCTCCACGCCCAGAGAGCCCTCGCCGGTGAAGACCGAGACGAAGTTCTGCACGCCGTTCCAGTGGAACAGGTTCGTGCTGAGGTTGTTCATGTCCTGGTCGTTGTAGGTCGAGAAGGCCAGCGAGATCATGAAGATCGTGGGCAGGATGGTGAAGACCAGGGCGGCGATGCAGGTCGGGGAAAGCATCAGCGCGTGGAACTTGCCGTCCAGCAGCTCCTTGAGGTCTTCCTTGAAGGTCGTCGGCTTTTTGCCGATCTTCCGGTCGTTATCCGCCTTCCAGGAGGAGGCGACGTTCGCGTTCCAAAGCAGAAGGTAGATCACGATCAGGGCAATGGAGACGAGGCCGAAGAGAACCATCAGCTTGCAGTCCGAGCCCCTCAGATAACTGCCGGTGAGCGGGTCGAATTCGCCGCCCTCATGGACGTTTTTCAGCGACAGATTCAGAATTGCCTTGTAGCCGTAGGGCGTGCCGTTGATCGTGGGGCAGGCGATCATGACCCAGAGGATCGCCGCCTGGAGCAGGAAAAACAGAAGCCCCTTCAGATATTGCTTGTGATAGACGTTGCCGGCGCCGAAGATCAGATGGGAGAGCTTTGTGCCGGCGGAGCCGTCCGCGAAGCGCTTCCAGAGATTGGACCAGAAGCGGCGGAGCTTCCCGCCGCCGGCAGGCTTGGGCGTCAGCGGGCGTTGGATCGCTGTCGATTTCATCATATCCCTCCTTGTGCATGCGCTGGAAGCATGCCGTCAATTGACGGCGCGTGGGTCAGGCCTTCTCCGGCAGAGCAGCCGGGAACTCCTTCGGCGCAACGCCGTGGTTCCAGAGGTATTCGATCAGGTACAGGCCCTTGCGGACGCCTTCGAGGCTGGAGGTCTCGCTCAGGATCTGGTCGCCGGTGGTCGGATAGGCGGTCTGGTCGATCATGGCGCGGAAGACCTGCGGGCCGTTCTTGGAGTAGTAGTAGGTGTTCAGCGTGCCGGTGATGAAGGGCTGGGGGATGCCCCACTCCGCCATATCCACCTGGGCGGCGGCGAGGTTATATTCGCTCTCGGAAACCTTGCCGTCGGTATAGCACTGCTTGATGAACTCGGAAGCGCCGACGTAGGCGGGAACGTTCATGCATTCCAGATAGGAGGCGTTCTGCACGTCCTTGCTGGAGAGGTACTTGATCAGCTCCTGCTCCTTGGCGTACTTCGAAGCGGCGGAGTTGGCGTTGATCATGAAGCACTTGCAGTCGGCAAAGGTGCCGCCGCGGTAGACGTCGCCCGCCTGCACGCCGGAGAGGCCCTCCACCGCTTCCTTGGTCAGGGTGAAGGTCGGGATCATAGCAATGCCGAGGTTCGTCTCGCCGAGGGCGGCCTTCGCGGTGTTATAGTGCCAGGCGCCGCCGATGACGGCGAGCACGCCGCGGTTATCCTTGTCCAGATCGGCGTCCCAGCCGTCGGGGGAGGCCCACTTGAAGCCGTTCTCGTCGGCGGCATAGGCCTGGAGCCAGCGGACGATCGCCACGGTGTCGTCGCCCTGGCAGTTGCTTTCGCCCTTGGAGCCGCCGGAGACGGACTCCGCACCCTCGAAGATCTTCACGGTGGTGCTCTTATCGCTGACCTTGCGGGCGAGCAGAGCGAAGGACATATTGTAGCCGTCGTCGCCGGTCACGGTGACGGCCTTGGTCTGCGCCGCCTGCGCGGCCTCGCGCAGACCCTCGAAGGAGGCGGCCTGCTCCTCGGTCACGAGGGACTTGTTGTAGTACAGGAACAGGGCCTGGGAGATGTAGGGCACGCCGTAGAGATAGGTCTGGCCGTTGAGCGTGGAGTAGATGACGCTCTGGAAGGATTCCGGGTTGTCGGCCTTGACCTGGGCGATCAGGCTCTCGTCGGTGATCGGCTTGGCGCACTGGGTGGAGGCGAGCTTGCCGATATTGTCATGGGCGACGGTGTAGATGTCGGCGGCGGCGGTCGGGTCGTTCGTGATGGTACCCGCGACGGAGCCGGTGTCCATGCCCTTGACCTCGATCTTGTAGCCGAAGTCCGTATGGGCGGAGAGGTATTCGTTGCAGATCTTCTGGTAGAATTCAGCCGACTCCTCGCCGACCCAGACGCGGATCACGCCGTCGTCCTTGCCGCCGTCGCTGCCGCTTCCGCTGCAGCCCGCAAACAGGCCGAGCGCCATCAAAATCGCAAGCATCATAGCAATCAGTTTTTTCATATCAATGTTCTCCCTTCTCGGCCCGCGCCGCGCGCAGGCCGAACGTGTTGTGTGGTTGGATTAGGGGTCAGGGATCAGGGATTAGGGACTAGGGGGTTAGGGGCCAGGGATTAGGGACTAGGGACTAGGGGGTAGGGGCCAGGGATTATTCCCTGATCCCTATTCCCTGATGACTACACTTTTCAATGACCATCGTTCGGGTCGCATAATCGCAGAACGTGTTGTGTGGTTGGATTAGGGACTAGGGACTAGGGGGGTAGGGGTAGGGATTAGGGGGTAGGGGCCAGGGATTATTCCCTGATCCCTATTCCCTGATCCCTATTCCCTGATCCCTATTCCCTGATAGCTGCACTTTTCAATGACCATCGTTCGGGTCGCATAATCGCAGAGCGTCTTGTTCTTCCGGTTGAGCAGCAGGACCGTGAGACGCAGGACCGGAACGAGCAGGAAGGTGTAGATCCCGGTGAGCAGGTACAGAAACAGGCTGTCCAGCAGGAATACGAACAGGAAGCGGCCCAGCGCGTGCCGCCGGAGCGCAAGCGTCTGCCTGGATTCCACGAAGACGGCGGTCCCGGTCAGCAGCTTTCCGGGCGTTGCGCGCCCCCGGTTCAGCAGCGGCACGAGGAGCAGGACCAGCAGCTCCGCCCCGAGGCAGGCCGCGGCATGCAGGAGATAGCCGTGCAGCTCCGCCGCGAAGCGCTCGCTGCGGTACTCGTCGTTCCCGGACAGGGCCGCGCCGATCGCCCCGGCGTCGCCCTCCAGCCGCTTGACGGTCTCGGTCTCGATCTGGCGGCTGCGCTCAAAGTGCGAACGGTAGGTGTTCGCAAGCGGCGTTTTCAGGACCAGGGCGCTCAGCAGGAGAAAGAGCGCCAGGATCAGCACCGTATCCAGCCCGTCCGCCAGAAGCCGCTTGAGCAGGTAGGGCTTGGAATTCGGCTCCAGCTCCACGCGCCTGCCTCGGATCAGGACCTCCATATCAGCAGATCTTCATGTCGATGGAGGTCGAATAGACGGAGACGTCCGCGCTGTCGAAGGCCAGGCGCACGGGCCCCTCCTTCCAGTCTGCGGAGGCGTTGACCGTGAGGGTCTGGCCCGCCGCCTCGACCCGGGCGAAGCGCGCGCTGCCGTAGTCGATCAGGGCGGTCACGCGCCCGGAGAGCGCGTTTTCGGCCTCGTCCGCGATGCGGATGCGGTCACGCGGCACGCTGTAGCGGTAGGTCTTCTTGTAGCAGGCGTCGCCGTCGATGGAATTGATCTTGTAGCCGTGCTCCGGGAGGGCCTCCACCGCGTAATCGCCGATGCAGTAGAAGAAGTGCTGGACCCGTTCGCCCTTCTCCTTCTTCTCGGTTCTGGTGAAGGTGCCGGTCAGGCTCTCGGAATCTCCGAGGGGCTCCAGCACGGTCTTTCCGTCCGCGATGACGCCGAGCTTGTCATACAGCAGGCCGAAGCGGTAGTCCTGACCGGGCTTGGCGTCCGCGCCGACGAGGGCGAAGAGGTAGCTGTCGCCGTTTTCCAGATAGGCCAGATGCTTGTCGTCCACCTTCTCGATTTTGGCGATCCTGCGGCAGAAATCGCTGCCGGGGACGATCGCGGCGGGCGGGACCGTCAGCTCGAAGCTCTTTGCGCCGGACAGGGCGGCCGCGTAGACCGGCGGAAGCGCGGTCTGCGTGTTCAGAAGCTGCATCCTGCCGCCGGCGGTCTGCACGGGGATGGAATTGTAGGTCGGGATGCGGTTCATCAGGGTGATCTCGGTCTCGGCGTCGAAGAAGTGGACCTTCTCCGGGTTCGGCACGGCATAGACGACGTCTCCGACCTCGATATCGTCCCGGTCAATGACCTTGACGGTGATCTGGTTGCCCTCGTCCTTCATGGTGAACTCGCCGGTCTTGTCGCCGAGCTTGCCATAGACGATGGTCTCGTTGCCGAGGCGCTCGACGTTCGTGACGACGAACTGCAGGCCGCCGCCCTCGCGCCGCAGCTCCACGTGCTCCGGACGGATGCCGAAGATCACGGGCGTCTTGCCGTCCAGATAGCGGGCGTGGATCTTGGAGACCTTTTCATAGGGCAGGGTGATCCTGCCGCCGTTCGGGAAGTCCACCTGCACCTCGCTGCCCTGACGCTTCAGGGTCGCGTCGAAGAAGTTCATCTGCGGCGTGCCGATGAAGCCCGCAACGAACTTGTTGTAGGGCTCGTTATAGAGGTTCATGGGCGTGTCGATCTGCTGGACGTAGCCCAGCTTCATGACGACGATGCGCGTGCCCATCGTCATGGCCTCCACCTGGTCGTGGGTCACGTAGATGAAGGTCGTTTTCAGGCTCTTGTGCAGGGCGGTGATCTCGGTGCGCATCGTTGCGCGGAGCTTGGCGTCCAGATTCGACAGCGGCTCGTCCAGCAAAAACGCCTTCGGATTGCGGACAAGGGCGCGCCCGAGGGCAACGCGCTGCCTCTGACCGCCGGACATCTCCTTCGGCTTGCGCTCCAGATAGTCCTCGATGTCCAGCATCTTTGCCGCTTTCAGAACACGCTCCCGGATCTCCTGCTCCGGCATTTTCCGGTTGCGCAGGCCGAAGGCCATGTTCTCGTACACGGTCATGTGCGGATACAGGGCGTAGCTCTGGAAAACCATTGCAATGTCGCGGTCCTTCGGCTCCATGTCATTGACGAGGACGTCGTCGATGAACAGGTCGCCTGCGGTGATCGTCTCCAGACCCGCGATCATGCGGAGGGTGGTCGATTTGCCGCAGCCCGAAGGGCCGACGAAGACAATGAACTCCCGGTCGGCAATGTCAATGGAAAAGTCGTTGACCGCCTTGTGCCCGTTGTCATAGACCTTGTAGATGTGGGAAAGCCTTAAATTTGCCATATGTTCCCCTCTCTTTCCTTTGCAGTTTTGGATGCAATTTGAGTTCTTCTTATTCAAAAAGGACGCCGCTTCTGTCCAGCTCGGACAGGATCCGGTCAATTCCGGTCAGCCGACCGTTGACCGAGGCCAGCACCGTTCCTTTTTTGTCATAGACGGTATAGAGCTCCTCCCGATACGTCACCTTGCCGATCTCCCGGAGCGGGATGGCGCGTTTTTTCAGGAAATAGCGCGTGTGCAGCACCCCGTCCCGGATGAAGGCGAAGTCGGAAATCAGGGCGAGCAGAACGGCAAAGGCCGCAGCCGCGACGATCGCCAGCAGGACGCCCGCGAAAACGGCAAGCGCGGCGCCGCCGAGGACGAAGCAAAGCACCGCTCCGGTCAGGCAGCAGATCAGGGCTGCGAGCGTGAAGAAAAACGGGCCCCGGTCGATTTCCGTGCTGATCTCTCCGTGTCGGAACATTACTTGACCTCCTCCAATACGACGGACTCGTTGGGGAGCAGGGTGATCGAGCCGTCCGCCTCCTCGCCCGCTGCGCGGAGGTTGGAATAGAGGACCCGGAAGGTGCCGGGCAGCTCCGCCGTCATGCCGGAGACCGTGTGGATCACGGTCAGGCCGCCGACGGTATAGCGCAGATTTCCGCCGTCCGTTTCGACCTCGGAAAGCGCGTCCGTGATCTCCTGCCGCGTCGCCAGACGAAGCTCCGGCCGCGCCAGACGGAAGGCGATCAGCTCCTGCGTCTTGCGGAAGACGTCCGCATGCCTGATCTTCAGCGCGTAGTCCATGGCGTTCACCCGGTCGCCGACGTTGTAGGAGTTGCCCTCGTAGGTCCCGGTTTCGGGATCGTACTTGCTGCGCATGAACTCCTCGCCCTCCTGGATGAAGGGAACGCCCTGGGCGAGGAAGACGACGGCGTCCGCCTGCGTATAGGCCGCGGCAAGCCGCGCCTCCGGCATGGTCTGAACGAGCTGGTCGTAGAGGGTGTAGTTATCGTGGCAGGATACGTAGTTCAGCACCTGATTGGGGTCGATTTCCTGCGTCTTCACGGTCGATCTGGAAAACAGACCCGCGACGCACATGGCGACCTGCGAGGCGTCTGCGGCGCTGCCCTGGACGTAGCCCTTGCCGGGGTTGTTCGAGCCGCGGATCGCGTTGCGGATCACGTCGTTGAACGCGCCGACCCGGACGCCGCTCCCGCAGAAAAAGTCCTGCGCGAGCGACTCCTGCACGGTGGTCTGTTCCCGGAGCTGCGTATCGCTGACGCCCGCCTTCAGCTTGGAGGCGCCGCCGGTCCAGGGCTCGCCGTAGATCATGATCTGCGGATCGAGGGCGACGCAGTCGCGGTAGACGTCGATCATGGTCTGGTTGTCGATCAGGCCCATCAGGTCGAAGCGGAAGCCGGAAAGATGGTATTCCTCGATCCAGAAGCGGCAGGATTCGCGGATGAATTTATTCACCATGAAGCGCTCGGAGGCGACCTCGTTGCCGCAGCCGGAGCCGTTGTAGAACGCGCCGTTTGCCCTGGTGCGGTAATAGTAGTACGGGACGAGCAGGTTGAGGTTGGAGTTTTCCGAGCTGGCGGTGTGGTTGTAGACCACGTCCATATTGACGCAGATGCCCGCCCGGTGCATCGCCAGGATCATCTGCTTGCATTCGCGGATGCGGCTGTAGCCGTCATAGGGGTCGGTGGAATAGCTGCCCTCGAGGACGTTGTAGTTCTGCGGGTCGTAGCCCCAGTTGTAGTTGTCGTCGGACATCTCGCTGCCGGAGCGGCGCTCATCCACGGAGGAGTAGTCATAGAAGGGCTGAAGCTGCACGTGGGTGACGCCCAGCTCTTTGAGATGGGCAAGGCCCGTGGAGACGGTCACGCCGTTTTCGGTATAGGTCCCGGATTCGTCCGCAAGGCCGAGGAATTTGCCCCGGACGGCTTCGGGGAGGCCGCTGGTCGGGCTGATCGTCAGATCGCGCACGTGGGCCTCGTAGATCACGGCGTCCACGTTCTTCCCCCGGAAGGGCCGGTCGTCCGCATCCCAGCCGGGCAGACCGGCGTTCAGCCGCGCGAAGTTCACGACCATGCCGCGCCGCCCGTTGACGCCCGCGCTTCTGGCGTAGGGATCGACGACCTCGTTCGTTCCCTTTGCGTTCGTGACGGTGTAGGTATAGTAGACCCCGTCCAGATCCTCCGCAACGGTGCAGGAGAAGACGCCCTTTTCGCCCTTCTGCATCTCGTGGGCGGCATAGGGCGCGGTCTCGGCCTGATCGTCGCCGCTGCGGTAGAGATTCAGCACGAGCTTCGTGCTGGTCGGCGCCCAGACCTTGAAGGTGGTTGCCGTGGGATTCTCCGCGTCGTCGAAGGTCACGCCCAGATCGTCGCCGTCATAGGCGTATTTTTCGTTGAACTCGTCGGTGTCGAAGTAATTTGTCATCATCAGACTCACCTGATTGATCCAGCTTGCGTCGAAGCGGTAGCTGACCGTGACGACGTCGCTCAGGTCGATCGCGTCCTTCAGCTCCAGGTTTACCATTTTCAGAGAGGCGTCATAGTCTCCCATCGTGAAATCCGCGTAGGGCTCCCCGTTGCGCGTCATGGAAAAGCGCGGGGCGTAGGGCTTGAAGTCCGCCGCGAGGGGCTTGAAATAGACGCTGACCGTTTTATCGCTGCGGAGCATCGCGTAGCTGACGATGGACTTGCAGGCGTTTTCCTGGGTATCGAAGACCGTGGATTCCGTCGTCCGCACGTAGACGTTCTGGATGCCGCCCGGCGAGGTCTCCGCAATTTCGATGAAGCGGTCGCCGTCCGGGTCCTTCGACCAGTTGTCGGTGCGGATGATGAAGCCGAGCTGGTCCAGACCCTTCCCGCCGGAGATCGCGGCAAGGTCCAGATCGGCATAGACGCCGTAGTCGTCATAGCCCGTGAAGGGGTAAGCCGCGCCGTCGCCGCCGTTCGTCGCGTCCCAGGCCCATACGTTCCACGGCGCGTAGCAGCTCCGGTCGTTGGCGGTGTCGTCGTTGCGGCGGTAATGCAGGCGCACGGTGGCCGTGGCGGCCGCAGGCTCCTGCGCGTGGTCGGTCTCGTCCTTCGTATACAGGTCGATCACCTTGCCCGCGGGCAGGAGGGCGATCGGCTCGTCGTCCGGACCCTCGTCCGCAGCCGTCTTTCCGCCGCCGCAGCCGGCCAGAAGCGCCAGCGCGAGCAGCAGAAGGGCCGCAAGGAATAAGCTGCGTGATTTCATCCGTATTCTCCTTTCCCGGGGCAGACGCGTCTGCGTCTTATGGATCAAAACCCGGACAGATCCGCGAAGCCCGCCGCAAGGTCCTCGCCCTTGAAGTCGGCGCTCTGCTTGAGCACGCGGGGGTCCCAGCGGGTGGGGTCGGTGATCTCGCAGCCCTTTTCAAAGACGGCGATCAGAAAACCGTCCATGCCCTGCGTATCCACCACCACCACGCCGTCGCGGATCTCGTAATCCTTGCTCCAGCGGCCGGGCTCCCAGCTCCAGATATAGAGCTCGTAGTCTCCGTTCAGGTATTTTTCATTCAAATTGATCAGGTTGAAGCCGCCCGGAACGAGCTGCACCTCGGTATAGGTGAAGGTCCGCTCGCATTCGTTTCGGCCGGTCTTCATGTGGACGGTGAGCCGGACCTGTCCGTCCACGGTCTGCCCCTGCAGGGAAACCCTGGTCTCGTCCCGGATCTCCCGGCGGTCGGCGTCGTTTCCGTTCAGATAGTAGTATGCTTCGTCGCAGTCTTCCACGCGCAGGGTCACGGTCAGGTCTCCGACAAAGGAGCGGTCCCGCTCGGAGATGCTCAGCCGCGGATGGACCTCCTTCGTGCGCGTGAGGATCGCCATGCCGTTGGCCTCGAACTGCACGTAGGCGATATGGTCCCGGACCGGGACCTTCGTTCCGGTCAGCGCGTCGTAGTAGTTGCCGGTTTCCAGGTGCGGAACGGGCACCTGCACGGTCTTTTCGGGGTCGGTTTCACCGACGTTCAGGATCAGAGCGCCCTGATCGCCGTCACCGATCTTTTCGTTGATATAACAGGTTCCCGCCGTGGATTCATAGGATTCCGCGTTGTAGAACCGGTTGTGGAAGCGGTTCGAGACCGCAACGTATTCGCTTTCAAAGGCGTAGGAGCCGATTTTGCCTACGGTCAGCTCCTCCGTGGGGCGGGCCAGATACAGCCCGCCGAGCCCCTTCTTCGCGGCGATGACGGACCAGTATTTGGCAACGCGCACGTCGGAATAGTGCGTGTTGGTCGTAACGTATTCGTCGTGGCTCTCCACCCAGGCGATGAGCTGGGCGGCGTCCGCCGTTTTGAGGGCGGCGTTTTGGATCACGGTGGGGTCCTTTTTTGCAAAGGCGTTCTTCATCTGGGCGGCGTAGCCGTCGTCCGTCACGCGCATATGCGCGGTGTAGAGCTCCAGGCTCCGTCCGGCGGGCGCGTTCAGGATCTCGCCGTAGGCGTAGAGCTCCCGTCCGGTCTTCTGCCGGTAATAGAGCTTGGCCTGCTCCAGGGTGTTCTCCCAGAAATCGCTGGGATAGTCCGGGTCGCCCTCCGTCTCCACGTGCTTTGCCGCGTCGAAGCGGAAGCCGTCGATCCCGGCGTCGATGCATTCCTCCAGCAGGGCGAGGACCCGCTCCTGCACGTAGGGGTTCGCGGTGTTCAGATCCGGCAGATTGCCGTAGGCGTAATACTGCGTCTCCGAGCCGGAGCCGGCGGCGTTTTTGTTGTGGTGGAAGGTCAGGCCGGTGCCGTCCGTATCCTCGTTGCGGTTGGCGTAGATGCGCGGCTCGTAGGCCTCCACGGCGGGCGAGACCGTCGGCGTGCCGTCGGGCTCCTTGCCCTCGTCGTCGGTGGTCGCCATATGGTTGACCACGATATCCGCCAGGATGCAGATCCCGTATTCCTCCGCCCTGGCGCAAAGCGAGACAAGCTCCTCCTTCGTGCCGAGGGCGGAGCTGTCGCCGATGGAGAAGCTCAGCGGCTGGTAGAAGGCCCACCAGGCCGAGCCGCCGCCCTTCGGCTGCTGCACCGGCATCGTCAGCACGTTCTTGAATCCGGCGTCCCGGATCGCCTCCAGGTTGGTCTCGATCTCCCGGTAGGTCCAGTTGAAGGCGTGCAGCGTCAGACCGTCCGCAGCGTTTTCGGGCAGGGCGTCCACGTAGGTATCCTCAAAATCCGTGGTTTCGCTGCCGCGGTCCCCGCAGCCGGTCAGGGCGGCTGCAATCAGCAGCGCCAGCATGATACAGAGCAGCTTTTTCATCCTCGTTACCCGATCCTGTCCGCAGAAGTCTCTTCTGCCGTATTGGTGCGCGTCCCGTCCGGACGGCAATTGACCCGTAGAAACGCAGATCAGCAGAGGAGCTCCGAAACCGGAAGCCCCCTGCTGATCTGGCTGTGCTGATTACTTGGCCTCAAAGGTGACGGAGCCGTTCGCGCCGTCAAAGCTGATGGTCACAACGTAGGTGCCGTCGGCCGGGCAGACGAAGTTGCCTTCGCCGTCGCCCCAGCTGTAGTCCCACTTGCCGTCCGCACGGACCTTGAACTCGTCGTTCGCCTTCAGCTCGACTTCGCCGGTCCAGACGTTGTCGCCGGCGCTCTCCATCGCGACGTCAGCGCCGTCGGCCCAGTTGGAGCCCTCGAAGCTGCCGACGATGCCGTAGGTGTGATCGGCGGGAACGAACTCCAGGACTTCCTCATAGGCGATGCCTTCCTTGGCTTCCTTCAGCACGAGCGCGATGCCGTAGCCCGGCGCATTGGGGGCGGAAGCGTTGGTATACTGGGCGATCACGAGGGTGTACAGGCCGGCGCCGCCGGTCACGACGGGGTTGCTGGCCCAGGACAGACCGAACTCATCCGGCTCTTCCTGCCACACCGGCATGAACAGCGTGTCGGGGGTCAGGGACTCGGCGTAGGCGGTCTTCGGGTCGGAGATCCACTGATCCTCGGCGTAGACCTTGTTGTCGCCGTCCACGTCAACGGTGCACTGCGCGATCTTGAACGCGTAGGAGCCGTTCGCACGGAACAGCTTGCCGTCCTTCACAAAGTCGGTGGTCCAGCCGGCGTCGTTCGTGCCGAAGAGCAGGTCGATCTTGTACAGATACTTGACTTCCTTGGCGGAGAGGGCCTTGTACACGTCCTCGCTGATGCCCTTGACGTCGTCCATCGAGATGGCGGTCAGAGCGGAAGCCTCGTACAGAGCGGTGTCCTTGCCGTTCCAGCCGTTCTCGGTGCCGTCGGCGAGCAGATACTGGCCGTGGGCGACCCATGCGGCGTGGGCTTCGTCAACGAGGGGCTTTGCGGGCTCGGTCTTGCCGCTGTTGCCGTCGTCCTTCTTGGCGCAGGCTGCCAGAGCGAACAGCATCAGTGCGGCCAATGCGATTGCAATTAACTTCTTCATTGTGTTGACTCCTTCCTGATTGTAAAAATGCTTTCCCGTGCCGTCCCGCCCGGCGCGTCGGACGCGTTCAGACTTGCGCCGCCGCCGAAGGACTGACCGGAAACAGATTTTTCGCGGGCGGGCATACCACCCGTTGATACCATTATAATCATAACGCTACAAAAATCAAGCGTTTTATTAAAATTTCCGATGTTTTTTGTTAAAAGTCTTGTAAAATATCACCCGATTTGAGCAAGTGCCCGCGCAAAAAGCAGGCCGCCGGAGCAGCCTGCTTTTGGATCGGGCGCAGCGCTATGCGTTCTTGTTCATCGTGAAGCCTCTGCCGTTGACCTCGGAGATCGGCGTCACGACCACGAAGGCCTTGGGGTCGATGGCAAGGATATGCTCGCGCATGGCGAACAGGGAGCGCTTGGGGATGACCGTGGAGACGACCTCGGTCTCCTCGCCGGTGAAGCCGCCCTTGACGTGGAACATCGTGCTGCCGCGGTTCATGTTTTTCAGGATCATCGCGTTGATGGCCTCGTGCTCCTTGGAGTAGATCATGATCTGGATCTTTCCGGTGCCGAAGATCAGCGCCTTTTCCATCGTGATCGAGTAGATCAGGACCATCAGCAGGCCGTACAGGATCTCCTCGGCGGAGAAGAAGGGGATCTGCGACAGGAGGATCAGCGCCTCGGTCACGTAGACCAGCGGGGAGACCGGAAGACCGAACTTCTTATTGAGGATCATGGCAAAGACGTCCGCTCCGCCGGTGGAGGCCCCGGTCCGGACGACGATGCCGACGCCCAGGCCGAAGGTGAGGCCGGCATAGACCATGTTCAGCACGATGTCGTCCGTCAGCGGCAGATAGGCCCGGCCCACGCGGGTCATCAGGGAGAAGAACAGCGGGTAGGCCACGGAGGAGAGCAGGGTGGAGAAGAAGAACTCCTTGCCCAGGAAGATCAGGCCGATCAGCAGGAACAGCATGCTGAAGCCCCAGATGAAGACGTCCAGCGGGACGTTGGCGAAAATGGAGTGTCCGGCCAGGGAAAGACCGGTGATGCCGCCGGAGATGACGCCGCCGGGCACGATGAAATGCGACGCGCAGATCGAGAGGACAAAATTGCCGAACAGGATCTGCAAAACCTTCAATACCTTTTTCTTCAAGTACAATCGCCTCTTTCTTTTCCGGAAACGCCCGGGAAACGGCTGGCGGGACCTGCGTCTGCGGGAATCCGGGGCGCGGGTCCGGCTCAAGCGGTTTTTTATTATAATTCCGCCCCGCCCGTTTGTCAAGTCCGCGAATCATGAAGCTCCTGCGGCTGCGAATCATGAAGCTCCTGCGGCTGTTTACCCGATCGCCGCAGCACAGACGAAGGCCGGAGGCCAGGCTCGCCCGGGTACGGGGAGGCAGCCTCCGGCTGATTGCGTTTGATTGGGACGCCCGGCGCTACACCGGCAGGAAGGTCAGCGCGAGAACCGTCGCCACGGAAGCGGCAACGTCCGCCATGACCAGGGTGGAAAGGGTTCGATCCCTGGTGTCTTCCTCGGTAAAGATGATTCCGGCGAGGATCTGCGCCACCAGAATGACCAAAAGGAAGATACAGAAGATTCCCTCGGATCTGGAGTCGTAGTTCAGCCAGTTTGCCGTAAACACAGACAGCAGCCCGAAGGTCACGGCGCTGATGATCGCCACCGTGACGTGGGTATGCAGCAGCACATAGCCCCGGAGCCGGAAAATCAGCAGCTCCAGCCCGACGGCGATCAGCACCCGCATCAGGGCCAGCAGGGGCACGCGCCAGGCAGGCGCGCCAAGGCTGAGACTGCCCTTCCTGACGTTCAGCATCAGCACGTCGTCCATCGTCATCTGATCCGTGAGCGTCTGCTCCAGCGGGATGACCCGCTCCTTGCCGCCGGAAATCAGAACGAGCTCCGCGTCCAGGAGGTCATACGCGTTGCCGTACCAGTTCTTTGCGGCGTAGACGTCCTCCCGGTAGATCCGGTACTGCTGCTCCCAGCCCCGGGTCTTTTTCTCCATCTTGACCGGGATCACTCTGCCGTCGCGCAGATGCAGCCGCATGGTAAGCTGGAGGTCTCTGGGACCGTTCAGGGTGATGATCGTCACCATCGGCGGATGATAGCCGCCGGTGCCCATTGCATTCTCGGCGTGGACGGGCGTTGCCAGACACAGCACGATCAGGATCGCGCTGAACAGACAGAAGAGTTTTTTCTTCAACCGTGAACACCTCCGTATCCTCTGATAGTTTCTTTATAGCAAAAATTTTTTGAAATGTCAACTATCCTGCAAGCCCTTCCAAAAATTCGCCTGCAAGCCCTTCCAAGAATCGCCGGGCCGGCGGAAAAAAAGCATTGCAATCCGGGACGAATTCCGATAAACTGTATCCGTAACGGTAACTGTTCCGTCGAAAGCAAATGGGATAAGTCGAGGCAATAGGCAGCAGGCAATAGGCAATAGGAGAACGACGAAGGTCAGCTTGATTCGTTTCTCCCGTCCACTATTGCCTATTGACTATTCAGCTATTGCCTAATCGACAAATCCCGATTTGCCGAACGCAAAGCCTTCGCCCCTTTGGGGAGAAGGTGTCGAGCGCAGCGAGACGGATGAGGGGGACGTTCCGACAAGCAGACGGTTGAATATACGAATCGGTGGTCGATACCCCCCTCATCCGTCATCCGGCTTCCGTGAGACGCCGGATGCCACCTTCCCCCCGAGGGGGGAAGGCTCTGTCGGAGCCCCGGCAAGCTGGCCGCACCGCCGCTTCGGCGTTCTCCTATTGCCTATTGCCTGTTGCCTGTTGCCTCGACGATTCGACTGAACCGTTACGGTGCGTCAAACAGCCGGTCCCTGTCTGGCAGGGACCGGCTGTTTTGACGCCGGCTTTTTATGTTTGTTCCCGGTTTTCCGCCGGATTATTCCGCCGCGCCGATCCCGTCGGGGGAGCGGGGCAGGCAGAGGTAGAACTCCACCATGCCGTCGAGGTTGCGGAAGCCGTACTCCAGACCCAGGCGCTCCATATTGTCGCGGACGATCGCAAGACCCAGCCCGGCCTCGCCGTGGCTGCGGGTTCGGGAGCGGTCGCCGCGGTAGAGCTTCTCCCAGAGCCTCGGGATCTCCTGCTCCGGGATTGGGCGGGCGGAGTTTTGGACGCTCAGACGGACGAAGCTGCCTTCCTCGGAGACGCTGATCCGGATCTGATTTCCGTCGTTGACGTGGTAGATCGCGTTCTGCACGTAGTTGAGCACGGACTGACGCACGCCCTCGTAGTCGGAGCGGACCGAAATCGGAGCGGGGTAATCGGTTTTCAGATCCAAACCCTGCCGCTCGATCTCAAGCTGGAAGGGAGCGATGCACGCGTCCAGCAGGGCAGCCAGATCGAAGTCCTCCAGAACCGGGGCCTCCGTCTCCAGCTCCAGACTGCTGACGGTCATCATGCGGCCCACGATGGCCTGCATATGCTCGCTCTCGGTCAGGATCGTCTGGTAATAGGTCTGCTGCTGCTCCGGGGTCCGGGCCAGACCCTCCTGCAAGCCCTCGGCGTAGCCGGAGATAATGGCGATCGGCGTTTTGAGGTCGTGGGAGAGGTTGGCGAAGAGGTCCGTGATGAGGCGCTGCCGCTCGGTGCGCTCGGTCAGCTCGTCCTGCAGACGCTCGTTTGCCGTTTCCAGTTCGCCGATCTTCTCCTGCAGGCGGTCCGACATCCGGTTGATCGAGACGGCAAGGGTGTCGGTCTCGCGGGTCTTTCCGCGGATGCAGCGCTCGGAAAAGTCCAGCTCGGAGATCTGCCCGGCGATCCGAGCCATTCCGCGCGAGGAGTTCTGGGCCATCCGGCTGGCAAGAAAGATGAGGAGCAGCGCCACCGCCAGACCGATCAGCAGGGTGATACTGGCATATCGGATGGAGAGATTGATTGCGTCGTTCATCCGCTCCACGGGGAGATACAGCTCGAACAGATGCCCCTCCGACCGGCCGATCAGATAGAGCTCCCGGCTTTGCAGCATCTCGTCGGTGGTCTCCGCCACGCTGCCGTGCAGCTCGGTCAGGAAAAAGCTGCCGTCCTTCCCGGACAGGCGCTTTGAGACCAGCGCGGAGACGCTGTCATATTCATTGGGCGGGGTCGCGCCGTTGATGTCCTGGATGCGGTCGTTATACATGGACCGGTTGAAAACGTGGCCCTTGCCCGCGCTGCGGTAGATCAGGCGTCCGGTGCTTTCCTCAAAGAGCATGAGTTCGACGCCGGAGGCGTTCAGCTCCGCCGCGGCGTCGTGGGTATAGCCTGCGCTGCGCAGGACGCTCAGCCCGTCGGTCAGACGGTCCTGCAGACTGTCGATATACTCCGACTTCAGCAGGAAGCGGAAGGCAATGAGCAGGCCGACGAACAGCATCGCCATGACCAGCGTGGCGACGACTGCGACCATGCTCCAGAGTCCGGGTCGGCGGCGCTCCCGCTTCATTTCCCGGACTCCAGCATATAGCCCCGGCTTCGGACGGTCCGAAGCAGACTGCCGCAGTCGCCCAGCTTCATGCGGAGGTTCTTCACGTGGGTGTCCACGGTCCGACCGTCTCCGTAGTAGTCGGTGTTCCAGACCGCGTGCAGGATCTGCTCGCGGGAGCGGACGGTGTCGGGCGTCTGGGCCAGGAAGAGCAGCAGGTCGTATTCCTTCGGCGTCAGGGAGAGCGGCTCGCCGTCGGCAAGGACGGCGTTGGAGGCCAGGTCGATCTCAAGCCTGCCGAAGCGCAGGACCTCGCGGGTACCGGCGCGGCGGAGCAGGGAGCGGACGCGCTCCATAAAGGCGCGCATCTTGATCGGCTTGGAGATGAACTGATCGGCTCCGCAGCGCATGGCGGAGATCTCGGTCTCCTCGTCGCCGCGGGCCGTGACCATCAAAACGGGCACGCGGGAGAAGGTGCGAATCTCGGTGCAGGCAGCGATCCCGTCCATGACGGGCATCATCACGTCCAGAATCACCAGGGAAACGTCCGGGTTCTCCCGGAGCAGGCGCACGGCCTGGCTCCCGTCCGCCGCCTCCAGAACCGAATACCCTTCGTTGTCCAGAAAGTCGTGAACGATCAGACGCCAGCGTTCTTCATCGTCGGCCAGAATGATTTTCTGATTGATCATGTAGTTGACTCCTTTGCAGGCGGCATGCCGATCTCACAGCGGTGGATGGGCGTGCCGAGCGCGTAGAATTTTTCCTCATAGCCGGTCATCACGCCCACCACGCCGTCCTTGTGCAGGTCGTCTGTGACGTTGGAGACCGGATAACCGTAACGGGCAAATTCCTCCAGCGACCACTGGAAGAGCCCGGCGTTGTCGGTTTTGAAGTGGATATCGCCGTCGGGACGCAGGACCAGACGGTATTTTTCCAGGAAGGTGTGGAAGGTCAGCCGCCGCTTGGCGTTCTTGCTCCGGGGCCAGGGGTCGCAGAAATTGAGATAGATCCGATCCACCTCGCCCGGGGCGAAATACTGCTCCAGATTCGCGGCGTCCACCGCCAGGAAGAAGACGTTTTTCAGCCCCATGTTCACAGCCTTCTCCATTGCCAGCACCAGGGCCTCGCGGACCCGCTCCACGGCAAGGAAAAGAACCTTCGGGTGGAGGGCGGCCATCTCGGCGGTAAACTTGCCCTTCCCGCAGCCGATCTCCAGATGCAGGGCCTCGGCCTCGGGCATCAGCGCGCGCCAGCTTCCGCGCCGCGCCTCCGGATCCCGGATCCAGACCGAGGTACAGGCCTCCATACGAGGCTCCAGATGGTTTCGTTTCCGCATGCGCATGACGGTGGTCTCCTTTGCTGAAAATGGACAAATTTCACCAAGTTTTATTGTAGCAAATTTTCGGCGTTTCGTAAAGAGAAAAATTGCATTTTTCTTAAAATATCGTTCGATTTTTCCGGGGAAGGACAAAGAGCCGCGCGGCCGAAACGCGCTTGCATTTGGCGGCGTTCTGTGATAGGATGGTAAAAAAGCGAAAGCGAGGCGGAAAGAAAGATGAAATACGCATTCGGCGTTGACGTCGGCGGCACGACGGTGAAGCTCGGCTTCTTTGAAGAAACCGGCAGACTGCTTACGCGCTGGGAGATCCCCACCCGGCCGGAGAACGGCGGCTCCGCCATCCTGCCGGAAATCGCAGCCGCCATCGAGGACTGCCTGGCCCGGCACGGCGTTGAGAAATCCGAGGTCCGCGGCGTGGGCATCGGCGTCCCCGGCCCGGTGGACGACGACGGAAACGTCAACCGCTGCGTCAACCTGAACTGGGGCGTCTTCAACCTGCATCAGACCCTCGGCGCTCTGACCGGTCTGCCGGTCAAGGCCGGCAACGACGCGAACGTCGCCGCCCTGGGCGAATACTACGACGGCGGCGGCAAGGGCAGCCGTTCCATGCTGATGGTCACGCTCGGCACGGGCGTCGGCGGCGGCTTTATCTGGAACGGGCAGATCCTCAACGGGGCCCACGGCGTCGGCTGCGAGATCGGCCACCTGACCGTGGATCGAAGCCCGGAGGCCCTTCCCTGCACCTGCGGCAAGCGCGGCTGCGCCGAGCAGTACGCCTCCGCCCGCGCCCTGGGCCGTCTGGCGCGGGAGCGCCTGGACCGGGACGGCGAGCCCTCCCTTCTGCGGGAACAGGCTGAGGTCAGCGCCCGCACGGTCTTTGCCTGCGCCGCGCAGGGCGACCGGGTTGCCCGCGACCTGGTGGACGAGCTCTGCGACGTCCTGGGTCTGACGATCGCCAACGGCTGCTGCATGCTCGATCCGGAGCTGGTCGTCGTGGGCGGCGGCATGTCGAAGGCAGGGCCTGCCCTGCTGGACGGGCTGATCCCCCGCTTCGAGCACCACATGTTTCACGCCTGCAAGGGCACGAAATTCACCCTTGCCACCCTGGGCAACGACGCCGGCATCTACGGCTGCTTCCGCCTGGCGATGACGCTCTGAGACGATCGGAGCGCAGGAACGGGTTCGTACCGATCCGGTACGAACCCGTTCCTCGTTCAGCGCATAATGATAGCCAGGAAGGCCAGCGGCTCGTCGCTGTCGTTGGCGATGCCGTGGGTGTGGCCGCCGGTGCAGTATTCCGCGTCGCCGGGACCGAGCAGATAGTCCTGCCCGTCCTCGGTCACGGTCGCCTTGCCGGAGAGGACGATATAGGCCTCGCCCTCCTCCTGGTGGGGATGCACGCCGATGGAGCTTCCGGGGGGCAGGGTGTTCACGGCAAAGAGGGTGGTCTTTGCCACCTCCGACTGCTCGAAGATGTGGGTGGAATCATAGCCGCCCCGGCCGCCCTTGACCTCGAAGCGCGGCTCGATGCGCATTTCCTGTCTGCGTTTAATCATAACGATACCTCCTGTATGGTTTATCCGACGCCCGGAGCCGACTGCCACTGCCGGACGAGATCCATGACCCCGTTGATCGGCAGGGCGAAGCCCAGACCCTCGATGGATGCGCCGGCGCTGGTTTCTCCGCTGTATTTGGTGGTCACGATGCCGACGACCTTGCCCGAGAAATCAAAGAGCGGGCCGCCGGAGTTGCCGTTGTTCAGAGCGGCGTCGGTCTGGATCATCGGGACGGAATTGCCTGCGGACCCGACGGGCCGGTTCGTGGCGCTGACGTAGCCCACGGTCAGCGAGCCGGTCAGCTCGCCCAGCGGGTTGCCGATCGTGCAGACCGGCTCGCCCACGCTGACCGCGTCGGAGTCGCCGAGGGAAACGGCGGTCAGATTTGCGGCGTCGATCTTCAGCAGGGCGGCGTCGGAGCCGACCGCCTCAAAGCCGATCAGGGTCGCGGGATAGACGGAGCCGTCGGAAAGCGTGACCTGAATCCGGCTGGCGGGCTCGCCGATCACGTGGAAATTGGTCAGGATATAGCCGTCGGGGGAGATGATGAAGCCCGTTCCGGCGCTGGGCGACGATCCCATCCCGGGGGTGACGGGTTCGGCGGATACGCCGACCACGGCGCGGGCGTACTGCTGATAGATCTGCGTGGGGACCGAGGACTTGTCGGCCTCCGTTCCGCCGCCGGTCGGCGCAGTCGCCGCGCTGCCGGGATGGAGCATGGAATAGCCGAGCGCGCCGACCGCAAGCCCGACGATCAGGGCGAAGATCGCAGCGATCATGATCCAGACGGCGGCGTTGGTCTGCTTTTTCGCGGGCTTTTTTTTCTTTTTGGCGCTCGCGTTCGAGGGCCGGGGATGGACGGTGCCGCGCGGCACGCGGGGGTCCGGCGCGCCCCAGCTATAGACCCAGCCGGGCCAGCCGTATCCGCCGGGATAGGCGGGGGGCGGGGCGTTTGGCGGAACCGCAGCCCCGCCTCCAAAGGCGGCCTGGAAGGGCTCCGACGCGGTCTGCGTCCGCGCCGCGTCGGCGGACCGGACGGTCTGGGCGGCCTGGGCGGACTGGAAGGGCTCCGCGGTCGGGCGGAAGGACTCCGCCGCCTGCGGGGCAAAGGGGTCCGGCGCGGCCTCGCGCGGCGCGGCCCGGTCAAAGGCGTAGGTCCGGGCGGGGCCGGACGGAGCGGTCTCAAAGGTTCCGAAGCCGA
>JAEEGK010010046.1_pt1 | contig 21913 bp, 14 predicted proteins | sample 8958771 | NCBI WGS metagenome assembly JAEEGK01 (sample SAMN16246547, study PRJNA631951) | gut metagenome | biome: gut microbiome; feature: rumen; material: SC-attached | host: Bos | place: Iran: Karaj | collected 2018-10 | reverse complement strand
TTGGTGGTGTTAGGTGCTGCCCACCTATATCTTTTATGTTGTCATCCTCCTCAAATTCCAATTAGTGATTTAAAAAATAATTTAAATGAAAATAATGGATTTAATAATTTTAGTTTTAATGATTTTAATAAAAAAAATTGTACTAATGGAAATTTTGTCAATTCACAAGATTCTACTTATTTTAAAAATACTGAAAAGAATTATTCTAATTTAAACAATGATTATTATAATGATAAAGGTATTTTAAGTATTATTAATCAACAAATTAATAATCCTAATTTAAGTATTCAAGAAATGATTAATCAACATAATAATTATTTAAATAATATAAAACAAAATCAATTAAATGATAATTCATTATATAAAAAAATAACAAATAATTTATTTTTAAGATTTTCTCCAGAAAGAAAATTTTCTCCAAATGAATGTAGAATTTGTAGATGTGATCCTTGTATTTGTTATACAACTTTATTAAAAAATACAAATTTAAATTCAAATTATTTTAATAATAATAATAATAATAATTATAATAATAATAATAATTTAGATTATTTAATAAATAAAAATACATTTTATGGGCAAAATCCTTTTGAAGAAAATCAATTAAATGAATTTTTAAAAGAATTAATGTTAATTGAAGTTAATATAGAAAAATTAAAAATTGATATTGCTTTAAAAAGTGATTTTAATATTGAAGAAGCTTTCAGAATTTTTGAAACTGCAGAAAGAAATTATTTAATTGATAAAGATTTAAAAAGTGGATTACATTTACTTAAAGTTTATGTAAATGATACTCATATTAGATTATTAATGAAAAGATTTGATTTAGAAAAAAAATCTTTTTTAAATTTTTCTGATTTTTTTGATATGATTGTTCCTTTTGAAAAAGATTATAGAAATATGGTTGAAAAAAGATATCCAAATAAAAATAATTCATATAAAGATATTGAAGTCTTTAAAGATGATACTATATATGTTTTACAATATTTATTTAGTAAATTAATTGAAAGTGAAATTAAATTGAATAATATGAAAAAAGAATGTTCAACTTTGAGAATTAAATTAAGAGATATTTTTACTTTAATTGATCAATGTTGCTTAGGTTCTTTTTCAAAAGAAGAATTAGATAATTATTTAAAACAAAATTGTATTTTTACAAGTATAAAAGATTCTGATTTATTATTTATAAGACTTGATAAAAATAGAGATGGAAAAGTTGATTTTGATGAATTTTTATATGAACTCCAACCTTTATATTAAAAAAAAACTTATTTAAATTACTAACAAATGTAAATATATAATATAAAAAAATTTTTTTATAAAAAAAACCTTATTAAAAATCTTCTAATAAAATTAACATATTAATATAATTAAATTAACTCAAAATATCAAAAAAAAAAAATAAATAAATAAAAAACTAAAAAAAAAACACTTTCCAAAAAAAAACTTAATTCCCAGGTCCACCATTACATCTTTTCGAATTATTAATATTCTGATAATAAAGAATAGTAATAAAAAAAGCAGCAGCAAGTATTAAAACCTTATCACAACAATTAGCTTGAGTAGGATAAATAATAGTAATTTGTTCATAATCAGGTTTAACCTTATTTCCACTACATTTAAATTTAGTAATAAATCCTTCAGGTTTTTTTTCATTAAAATCTCTCCCATGATAAATATTAAATTTAGCTTCATTACACATTCCACAACATAAATCTCTACAACAATAACCACATTGACAACAACTACCAACAATTTTAAATTTCAAAGTATTATTCTTACTAAAAACAAATAAAGTAGGATCACAAGCAGTTCTAATTTCTCTAATAAAACCAATTTTTTCATTATCATTAATAAATACATTTAAAGTTGGTCTAGTACAACAAGCACATAAAAATAAACAAGCACAACGATAAGGTTTTTCAAATTTTGCAAAAGTGTGTCTTATTCCTTTTCCAATTCCTAAAGAACCAATTTCCATATTTACACTTTTTGCTTGATTAGGACAAAAATTATGAGAACAATTTGGTGATAAATCTATTGAATCAAATAAATAATATGCTTCTCCTGGATTATTATATTCTAAACTTATTCTATAATTATAATATAATGGACATATTACAAACATGTCACTTATTTTATAAAATTGATCAATGTATACTTTTGTACAATGAGCAAATTTTGCTAAGTCATCATCAATTGAACGAATTGGCATTTTATTTGATAATCTTTTTTCTATTTTCAAAAGGGAAAAATCTTCTGAACGAAGAGTTTTATTGTGATTGTTATTTTCTTCTTTTTTTTCATTTTTTTCTGAGTCATTTTTTATTTTTTCTATTTTTTTAGCATCTTCTTCTTTTATTTTTTGTTCTTCTTTTATTTCTTTGTTTTTTTTATCTTCATTTTCTTTTTTTTGATCTTTTTCAGTTGTTATAATATCAATGTCACTTCCATCAAATAATTTTGTTGGTCTTAATATTCCTCCTTTTTTTAATGCTTCTAGTAATCTTTCTAAAAATGTGTCATCTACTTCATATACATCTTCTTCTTCTTCAAATTCACTTTTTATTACTTGAGTTACATGCTCATTTAATAATTGTTGACCTGTAATTTTTTTTTTTTCTTCTTTTTTTTCATCTTTTTTTTCTTCTTTTTTTACATCATTCTTTTCATCATTTTTTTCATCTTTTTTTTCATCTTTTTTTGTTTCTTCATTTTTGTTTTCTTTTGTTTCATTTTCATTTTTTTCTTCAGTTTTATTTTCGACTTTAGGTGGAGGAGATATGTTTATTGGGGATGGCTTGAGTAATTCACTTTCTTTTGGTTTTGAGTCTGTCATTTTTTTTTTATTATTCTATACTCATTTAGGATGAAATAATTTTTAATTTTTTAACAAATGGAGTTTTTAAATAATATTTAAAGAAAATTTACAATATTTGTTTATTTTTATTTTTTATAAGGAAATATTTTTTATTTTAAAAATTTAATTTGGCATAAATTATTATTTTATTATTGAAATAAAAATAAAAATAAAAAGAAAAATAAATATATTATATATTTATATATAAAACATAATAAAAAAAAAAATAATAAAATAAATCATATTTAAAAAATTAAAATGGAAGGAGAAAACGAAAACTCAATAAATGTAGCAAAATATATAATAAACCAAACACCAATAGGTCACTTAAATAAAAGTATTCAAAACTTAAAAAATTTAATTGGTGAAGAATCAATGGAAAGTGAAACAATAAAAAAAGAAATACAAAACTATGCAGAAAATCATTTATCTCATGTACAATATAATAATGAAGGAAATAAATTAATAATATCAAATGTAACAAAAGACAATGATGGTTTTTATTATGATCAAGGTCAAAAAATAAAAGTAAAATTAAATATTTCAGACGGTGGAATAAATTCAATAGATTCAATTGAAGATACAGATTCATTAAGACAAGAAATTGATACAAAAATAAAATCATATTTAGATAAATATTATACAAATGGAATATCAAAATCAAATATTTATATTGATAAATTAACAAATAAAATTATTATTTTAATTTCTGCTCATAATATTAATATGAAAAATTTTTGGAGTGGAGAATGGTTAAGTGCTTGGGAATATGATATTAAATCTAAGAAAATAAAAGGAAATATTAAAACAAATACTTATTATTATGAAGAAGGGAATATTCAATTTAATTTAAATACTAATTTTGATGAAAGTGTTTCTGGTAGTTCAAATAGTGATATTTCTAATAATATTTATAAAATTATCGAAAAAAGTGAAAATAATATACAAGTTGAATTAGAAAGTGTTTATGATAATTTTTCTAATGATTATATTAAACCTTTGAGAAGAAAACTTCCTGTTACTGGAACTAAAATGAATTGGAATATTAATCAACATCATATTTAATATTTTATTAAGTATTTAAATTTTTAGAATTTTTTTAAATATGGTTTTATTTTAAATATTATTTTATTTTTTTTTTTATTTAGTTTTATTTTTTTATATTTAAATGACATAATCATATAAATGTTATATATTTATTATTTTTTGTTACTGATTTATTTGTTATTTTATCTAAAAATAAAAATTTAATATTGTTATTTTTAAAAAAATTCATAAATAAAAATTATTAGCAATAGTTTTCATTGAATAAGGACTAACATAATTTTTTTTAAACTCTTTAGTTTTTTTAACATAATCTTTTTTTTTATCATATAAAGTATTATTTGCATTCATCATTTTTTCAATATTATCCTTAGATAAATTTTGTCTCATAGATCTTTTAAAATCATTTGAATTAATAAAATTCCCTTCACCCCATAATTTAAACTTATTTCCAATAATAGGTAATTTATAAATAAAATCTCTTTTAGTTCCAATATGAATAGGAGAATCATCATATTTTGAAATTTCATTATTTCTCTTTTTAATTTTAATCTCAGGTAAAATAACATCTTTATCATTATTTCCAACATTACTTTTCCCAATAGTTTTAATATTAACAATTTGTCCTTCTTCAAGTTTAAAACTATTAAATTCATTCATACTTCCAATTAAAGGATTACTTCTAAAATTAACTAAAGAAACTTTACTTAATTTTAATTCTTGTTCAACTAAATCTCTAAAATAAATATGATTTAAGCATTCTTTAGCAGTATATCTTTTATTAGCATCATAAATTAACATACATTTAATTAAATCAACACATTCATTAGAAACATGTCTTAAATATTGTTTAAACCCACTACCTTTAAAATATTCAAAATTAAAGTCATCACTATGAGCAGAATATTGTATTAATTTATTAAATAAATCTTTAGAAGGAGAACCTAAAATTTCATTTATTTTATTAACTTGATCAATTTCATTATCACCAGGAAATAAAGGAGTTAATGTTAACATTTCAAAAAAAACACAACCAAGTCCCCAAATATCCATTTTATAATTATAATAACCATCAGTTAATAAACATTCAGGTGAACGATACCATCTTGTTGAAATATATTCTGTAAATGGTGGTTTATTATATATTCCTTTACAACTTCCTAAATCTGCTAATTTTACATTGTCATCTCTTAATAATATATTTTCTGGTTTTATATCTCTGTGAAATATTCCATTTCTATGCATAAAATCTAAACTTTTTAATACTTGATACATCCAATTTTTTACTCTTTTTTCTGGGAGAAAATTTTTTCTGTCTTTTATTGCTTCGTATAAATTTTTTTCCATTAATTCAAATACTAATGCTAATTTTCCAGTTGGTTCATCACTAAATTTTTTTTTTTTTTATTATTTTAAAAATTTTTGTTATATAATATTATTTTACTATAATACTTCTAAAAGTTTTATTATGTTTTTATGGGCTGATAATCTTTTTAATGCGCGTACTTCTGCTAAATTATTTACTTCTTCTATATTTTTGTAATTTTCTTTCATGCATTTTATTGCTACAAATTCTCCTGTTTTTAATGATTGGGCTTTGAATACTTCAGAAAATGTTCCTTCTCCTAATTTTTTTATTAGTCTATAATCTATTTTTTTATTTTAAAAAATGGAATTTTACTATTATTCATATTTTTTTTTATTTATTTCATTAATTAGATTATTTAAAATATTATTTTTTTGTTTTTTTTTTTTTTTTAAGGTTTTTTAATGGTTTTTATTTTTTTTTGGGTTTATTAGATTTTTTTCTTTTGTTGTTTATTATTGATTATTAAAGGTTTTTTAATTGGAAGTTGTTTTATTTTTTAGTTTGATTTTTTAAATTATTCATTTTGGACTATTAAATTCTTTATATTTAATTTTCTAACATTTATTTTGGTTTCAAAATTAAATGTTAATTTTTTATTTTTTTTTTTTAATTACCAACTAATTTTTCAAAAAAAAAAAAATTAATTTAAAAAAAAAACTTTTATTTGTTATAATCATTAAATAATAAGAAGAGAATAATAAACAAAAAAATGAAAAATTATAATTCATTTAACGGAAATGATAAAATGAATATATCAGAAAGAGAAGAATATATAAATTATGCAATTGAAAATGGAAGATTTAAACCAACTTTTTATCCTGCATCAAATCATAATCCAGATTATATAACTGGAAAAATTGGACAAGAATTTAAAGGAATAAGGAAACCTCAAGCTTATTTTATTAGAAAAAATAATAGTATTTTACAACCAATTGATTCTTATTATATTGAACATAGAAATAATTTTAATGATTTTTATATTCTTGGAAAAGATTATAATCCTTTTCAAGAATATCAAAATAAAATAAAAAGTTTATTAAATAATAGAGAAAATAATGCTTATTATAGTGATAGAAATTATAATAAAAATAATATTCTTCCTGTTAATAAATTAAGATATAATTATAATATGAATAATTATGATGGAAAACCTTTTTTTTGTAAATCAATGGATAATATTGATTATGAAATATATAAAAATAAAATTAATCAAAGAGAAAAACAATTATTAGAAAATAATGTAAATAAGAATCTGTTTCAAAATGATTATAATATAAATGAGTATAATTTCAATTCAAATAATTCATTGATAAATGATTATAATTTAAAATCAAATATTCCAGTTTTTAATAAATATTATATAAAGAAAAAAACTCCATATATTAATAAATATAATTTAAATAAAAATACTCCATTTATAAATAAATATAATAATTTAAGGAAAAGTCAATCAGATTCAAAAATTATAAATTATTCTAATTCTAATATTAATGAATATAACTTTCCAAAAGAAAATAAATATATAAATTATAGTGATTATCCTTGTAAAATATATTTTTAATACTTTTTTAGATTCAGAAAAAAATGTTGATATTGGGAAAACAAATCTTAATTCAAATCCAATATTATACCCTTCAAATAATTATCATTTCAGATATAATCAAATGGAAATAAATTAAATATTTATAATCAATTACTTTCTATATAAAAAGTTTTTTAAATAATAAAAATATAATTTCTAATAAATATAATATAAAAATAAGAATTATTTGCTAAATTATAACAATAAAAATATTATAAATAAAATTAAAATAATCCTCTTGCAAAAGATAAAATAAAAATAGCAATAAGAATTAAAAAAACACCAATTATAATAACCCAAAATTTACAATTCATCCAAAAACTTTTTCTTTTAATATCTTCACTTTTTTTATTAAAAACTTTAGCATTTTGTTTTAAATTATCAGCTTTAATTTCTAATTTTTGAGTATCTTCAACACTTTCTACCATTTTTGTAATACCTTCTTTAAGATCACTTTTAATATAATTAATATCACTTTGAATTTCTTTTATTTTATCAACTTTAGTTAAATCTTGATATTCTTCTATTAATTTTTTTAATGATTCTTTTCCATTTGAATTTAATTGGTTTGTTTTTTCATTTATCATTAAAGGAATTTTTTCTTCTTGTATTTTATCTATTAATTGATATACTATTCTCTCTGGATAATTTTCTATTACTAAAATCAAATAAAGATATTTTGATAATACTGTGTAATAGTAACATTGGTCATTTGAATTTATTTTGTTTCTTCCTCCTACATTTAAATTTTGTTTTTTTTGTAACATTTTATTAAATAGTTTTTTTATTTCTTTATTTGATTCCGAAGATGAATTTACTGAATATTCTGTTAATATTTGGTCTGTATCTATGTTTCCTATTATTAAATTTTTTATATTTTGATTTTTTGACATTTTATAAATTTTAAATTAAAAAATAAATTATCTAAATAAATTTTTCATAAAATATCTAATAATATATTTTTAGCCAAATAAAATAAAGAAATTATAAAAGAATATTCTTTTAGATATTAATTTTAAAACTATTATTAATAATATATTAAACTCAAATTTTAAGTTTAAATATTTTTATATCCATTAAATAAAACTTTAACTAAATAAGTTAATGATTTAATATATTTTCAAATAACTAATACTTATATTATTTTTAAAACTCTTAAATTTTTTATTTATAATAAAAATATAATTTCTATTCCATAATAGACTTAAAATAAATTTTAAAAAAAAAAATGCTTTAAATTTACTCTTATCAATTTTATAAATATAAATATACTACAAATTTAATTATATTGTAAAGATAATAAAAATAATAAAAAATCATTTTCTTAAAATTTAATAATTATAAAAATTATAAATCATTATTAAAAAATTAAATAAATAAATATATCATTACAGAAATAAATAAAAAAAAAGATAAATTTAAAATTCTCTCTAATAAACCATTATTAACAAAAAACACAATTTTTGCAAATTTCTTCATTTTCATTATCTTGATTTTCTAAATTAAAAGCATGAAATTCATCATTACTAACAACATTAGAATTAGTAGAAACTCTAGATTCATTATAATTAATCAAGGGAGAAATATGTTTAAAATACAATTCCTTAACAGTTTCTTCAAACAAATTATTAATATTATCTCCATTAGCAGCACTAGTTTCAAAATATTTTTTAATATTATTTTCTTTAATAAATTTATTAATTTCATCATCTGAAACAACTTTCTCATTTTTAATATCATTTTTATTTCCTATTAAAAATATAATAATTCCTTCTGATGATACATCTTCAATTTCTTTAATCCAAAAAGAAAGTGCCTTAAAACTTTTAATATTATTAATTGCAAAAACAATAAAAATACATAAAGCATTTTTATAAAAGTTTTTTATTATTGAATGATACATTTCTTGACCACAAGTGTCCCATAATTGAATTCTTATTTTTAAATCATTTACTTTATAATTTTTCCAAGAATGATCAAAACAAACTGTTGTTTTGTAATCATTTGTAAATATGTTATTTACTCCTCGAGATATTATACTACTTTTTCCTACTCCTGGTTCTCCTATTATTACTGTTTTGAAATTATATTCACATGTTGTGTCTGATGGAAGAGTTGTTATTTGTAATTTTTGTTCTAACATTTTTTTTTTTTTTCAATATTTATTTTTTTTTTAGTTTTTTATAATTTATTTTTTGTTTAATTTTTAATTTTTTTTTTTTGTATTATTTTTTTTTTAATTTTTAATTTAATGCAAGTTTCCTCTTCAATTATTAATAATAAGGAAAAAAAAAGTTTAATAATTCCATTATATTTTACAAGAGATAGAAGTAAAAAATTTAATATTGAAATCCTTCCTTCACATAATATGTATGAGATATCTCAAATTTATTCTGCTGATTATTTTAATTATATTCCAAGAGATGATCCAGAAAAGCATTTTAAATTTATTTTAATAGAGAAAAATAATAAATATAGTGAATATATATTAAATGATTATTTTAAACCTTTTAAATATTTACAAACTAATAATTATGATTTATTTTATTTTCAATTATATATTAGAGGATATTTAAATGTAGAATCAAATATAAATCAATATTATCAAATTGAAGAAAATGAATGTTTAATTAACTATATTCAAATTTTTAATAGATATAAAATTAAAAGTGATACAATTTATAAATTTTCAAAAAGAACTAATAAATTTATTAAAATTATATTTACTTTACATAATGATTTAATTGATATTAAAAAAAACAAAAAAATTATTTATATTCCAATAAATAGTATTATTTCAGTTGATAATTATAAAGAACAAGATGATTATCAACCTTTAAGAATAAGATTTCAACTTGATGAGAAAATTAAAGAATATATAATAGGAATATCAAAAAAAGAATTTCTTATTTGGAATTCTATTATTCATCAACAATTTGAAGCAATAAAAAAAATTTGTACTTTTAATAAAAATAAAGAAGAATTAAGAAAAATTAGTAAAAATAAAAAAAGTTTATTAGTTCAATTAATGAATAAAAATAATACAATTGAATGGAATATTTTACAAGAAAAATCTAAAAAGATTTTTTTAAAAGAAATTAAAGACGAAAATTTACAATTATTAATTGAATACATTTCAAATTATAAAATTTCTATTAATTTAAAAAATTTTATTGAAGCTGTAGATAATTTAAATAAATTAGTTGAATTATTATCATTAAATCAAAATTTTTATGAAAAATATGAAGATTATGAATTTTTAATTAATGAAAATAAAAGATATAAAGAAATTATTTTAAAATCTAATATAGATGATAATTTAATTGAAATTTTTAGAAATGATTTAATTGATAAAATTTATGATTATATATATTCAAAATATTTAAATAAAATAATTGAAGATATAGAAAATAAAGGTAAAGATATTGATATTTCAGTTACAAATTTATCTTTATTTTATAATGATTCAGAATTAATTAATTTAAATTTTTCAGTTCCAGTATCACTTTAAATAATTATTTAATACTTTACATTTATAAAAATAGAATAATTTATAGTTCAAAAAATAAACTTATCAATTAATAAAAATTTATAAATAAAAAAAATTAAAAGAAGCATAAAAAAACCCTTAAAAAAAAACAATAAAAAACAATTAAAAAAAAAAATTAAAAAATGCCAAAAAAAATCTCAATATTTATTTTCTCAATAATATTTCCATCAATAATATCAATTCTCTTCAAAGTAACAGGAAAAAAAAAAGAATATTGTTTTTACAAATATGGATTAGAAGGAAAAGACACATTATATTTTAGTTTTGCAGTATCAGCAGATAAAAAACAATTTATAAAAGTAATTGTAAAAAATCATAACACAAATAACATTTTTTACAAAAATGATCATGTAATGAGTGATTCAGTAAAAATAAAAGAAGAATCAAATGGATATAAAAATTATGATATTTGTTTTTATCCTGATATTGATGAAAAATTTTATATTTCTTTTGAATTATATTCTCCTGGTGATGATAAAGGAACAAAAAATTTAGGAACTGATAAACAAATGAAATCAATGACTAAAGGAATTAAAGATATTACTTCTTCTTTTCAAAATATTCAAAGTAATGCTAGACAAATTAATGATAGAAGATTTAGACATAATAAAATTTTAAATGGAATTATTGAGTCTATTGAAACTTTAACTTTAGTTAAAATTGGTATTATTGCTTTACTTTCTTTTTTACAAATTTATGCTATTACTAAATTTTTTGGAGATGATAAAAGAGTCACTTCTGTTAAAGGTGCTTTTTCTTCTGAGAAATTATAATTTTTTTTTATATTTTTTTTTTTTTGGTTTGAAATAATGTTTTTTTTGTGTTTTTTGGTTTTTTTTAAATAAATTTTGATTTTTTTTTAAAATATGATTTAAATTATATAAAGTACTAAATTTAGATTAAAAAAATAAAAAATTAAAAAAAATATAAAATGAAAAACAAAAGATAAAAACATAAATAAAAAAAACAAAAAATCAAAAATAGAAAAAAACAAAAAAAAAAAAAAAAAGATAAAAAAAATATATAAAAATAAAATAAAATTTAATTAAATTTTCAACATTTTCTTTTCATCATTAATATTAAAAGGTAAATCTGAAATAAACTGATTTTTAATATGTTTAAGATACAAATAAAAGAAATCAGCATAAAGTAAAACTTGTAAAGCCCCACTAAGAACACTAACTAAAGAGAAATAACTATCATAATAATATCGATAAACCCAACTTAACAAATAAAAAAATCTATAAGCCCCAAGTGAAGCAATATAATGACCAGTAAAGCTTTCGACTCCATTATTTTTAGTTAAAATATTAATTTGAGGAAAAATAGCAACTGATTCTAACCATAAACTAAAACTCCAAATCATTTCCCATAAAGTAAATTCACTATGAATTAAAAGACTCATTATTAAAGCAAATGGAATTAAATATTGATGAGGAAAGTCATCTTCTTTATTTCTATTATATGTTTTGGAAATTTCAATATTGAATCTAATTAAATATATTATTATTAAAGTAACTGATATGAAAAATATTTTCATTAATGTATTGTATAATGATACATAATACATAAAAAGATCCATGTAACGTGTTAGGAATACTATTAAATATATTTCTTGAGTTTTACAACTTATTCCTGCTGCTGATTTATCTCTTAGGAGTTTGTATATTAAAATTAAGAATGATAGTAAATGAAGTGAGTCTGCAAGAAATCTATATATATTCATGTTTTTTTTTTAAATATATATTTTTTTTATTTTTTTGAAAATAATTATTTTATTTTTTATTTTGTTTTTATATGGAGAAAAAAAGAGATTTTAAGGTTTTTTTATTTTATTTTATTTTGAGTTTTTTTTTGTTTTGAAATATGCTTATATTGAGATCTTAATTTATAATATTTTATTTTTTAAGTGAAATTTAAATTATTTGGATGTTTATTATATGTTTTTAAAGAGGCTTAACTTATTTAAATCATTAAATATAATTTTTAAATTTAATTATTAAATCGAATATTTTTAAAGTTTATATGATGAATATAAATATATAGACTTTGATTCATTAATTATAAAAGAAAAACAAGACTTTTTTATTTTTTATTATTTTTATTTTTTTTCCAGTTTTAAAATTAAATATCAATAATTAGTTTTTAAAAAATATAATTAATAATAAATTTTTATTTTTTTTTTGAACATATTATATTATTACTAAATTTGGAATTTACTAAATATCTTATTGAAATATATAAATTTGAGTAATTTCAGTAAATTAATCTCAAAAATAAATTAATCATAATAATTAAAAATAATAAAAAAATAAAAAAAATTTTTATTTAATTTTTAAATTGAATATAATACAATATGAATATATCCCATAAATATTTAATAAACAATTCTTTATCAAATGATAAGATTCAATATTACCAAAAAATAGTATCAAAATATACAATAGCTCACACAAAAATTCAAAAAAATAAAAAATTATTAAATAATTACAGAAAATATATTTTAGATTGGCTATTTTCATTTGATTTAGAAACAAGAATGATAATTTGTTGTGTGGAAAATAAAAGATATACAAATATAATGAATAAATTATATATGAGTCATAAAGATAATAAAAATACAAAATTTATTATTAAAGATGAAAAAGATGAAACATCAAATTCAAAAGATAATGAAAATATATCATTTTTTTATTCAGAATCAAATGATGAAAGTCCTCAAAATTTAATATTTGATGGTTTTTTACATGAAATAAAATTTTATCAATGTGAATCATCAATAAAAAATTTAGAAAATTATTCAGATTATTTTACATTAAGTGAATCAGTTTTAACAGATCAAACTTTATTTATGAATTATTTTAGTAAAATAAGTAATGAAAAATATTTTACATCACCAATAAAAATTTATCATGATTCATCGTCAAAATTATCTTATTTACAATTACCAAATTGGATTTGTAATAATAATACTCAAAATAATATGGCAACATATTTTACAATAAATGAATATTTTTGTGGTTTATTTGAACAAGTTATTTCTGTTAGATTTATTACAAGTTATAATATGAAAAATATTGATGAAATATTATCAAGTTGTTATTTAAAAGATATATTTAATAAATCAAAAATAATTATCAATTTCTTAAATAAAATTAATGAAGATAAATACTATTATTTTAAAATTGATGAATTAATTGAAGAAATGTATTATAATCAAGATTTAGATAATTTTATTCAAAAATATTCTAATAATGAAGATATTGATAATTTTTGTGGTTGGTTTGTTAATTCATTATATTTTAATAAAAATTATATTTTAGAAGAAATTAAATCTGGTATTAATAAATTTTTTGAATTAAAGAAAAATTCAAATGAAAATTTAGTAAAAATGATTTCATTAATAAATATTAATAAATTATTTACATATGATGATTTTCTTTTTAGAGGAATTTTTGAAAGAATTTATAATGATTATACTCAAAAAATTGTTGATGATTTAAATACTGATAATGACTTTTCAAAAGGGAGTAAAAAGAAAAATAAGAAAAAGAAAATGAAACAGAAAAAAAAAGAAAAAAAGAAAGAAAAAGATGAAATCTATTTTAAGGAACAAATTATATCTTTTGCTAAGAAATTGATTATAGAATTTGTGAATAATTCTGTTGAAAAAAGTGTAGAAAATGAAATAAATAAAAATATAAACAATTTAAATAATAATATTAATAATAGTAATTCGAAAAAGAAAAAAAAGAAATTAAAAGAAAATAAATTTTTTTTATATGAAACAGTTAAAAAAGATAAAAAAAATAATTCAGAAAAAAAAAAATTATCTTTAAATCCAATAAACATTAATTTAGATATAAATGAAGAAACCGAAATAAACACAGATGATAATAATATAAATATAGAAGAAATAAATCAAAAAGAAAAAAAAGATGAAGAATATATTTCACCAACAAATAAAAGTATAATATCAACATTTCAAGAAATAAAAATAGAAAAATTAAATAATAATAATAATATAAATTATTTATCTACAATACCATCTCATATTAGTTCATTAACAATTTCTTCATCAAATAATTCATCAACAAGTGGTGATTCAACTAAAAATACTCAAATAAATAATTTATATTCAAATAATAATATTAATAATAATAATATTTTAAATGATAATCAATTTCTTTTATATAATAATCCTTTAATTTCTCTTTTTGATAATTTAAATAATGATATCACAATATATATTTCTGAACAAGAAATTATTTTAAATTATCTTCATGAAATAAAGAATATAATTTATGAATATTTAAAAGAAATAACAAATAAAATTTATCCTAATTCAAAATTAGAAATTTATGGTTCAAGTTTATATAAATTAGATATTGAGTGTTCTGATCTTGATTTATGTATTACATCAGAAGAACAAATATTTCTTCCTTTATTAATAACAGAATTTCAAAATAATTATAATGAAATATTTGAAAAAATATTTCCAATTCCTTCAGCGAGTGTTCCAGTATTAAAATTAATAATTAATCCATTTAATTTAAAAAATAAAGAAATAAATTCAATATATGAAAAAATTCACTCAAATGAATATTATATAAATTATATATTTGATAAAATTGAAATTGATAAAATTAGAATTGATATTACAATAAATTCAATAAATTATAATCAAATTTTTTTAATTCAAAATTCACTTTTAAATTATCCTTCAATGATATATGTTATTAAAATTTTAAAAAGATGTTTATATGAAAAGAATATGAATCAAACTTATAAAGGAGGAATGAGTTCTTATGTTTTATTTCTTTTAGTATATTCATTTACAAAATATAATGTTATAATTAATAATAAAATAGATTCTCCTGGAGAATTATTAATTGATTTTTTATATCATATAATGGAAATTGATTTTAGTCAAACTTTAATTAATGCAAATTTAAATAATCCTTTTGTAATTTGTTGTAATTTAGAGACTATTCCAACAATTTTAGACCCTATTACAATGAATAATGCAGCAAAAAGTGTTTTTAAAATTTTTAATGTTGTTCAAATTTTTAATTTTATTTATAGAGATATTTATATGATTAATAAAAATATTAATGAAGAAAATTTAAAAGGAAATAAAAGGAATATTATTAAAAGTCTTTTTGAAAATTTGAAGTTAAAAACTAATCATCAATGATAATCATAAATTATTTAAATTATTCCATTTTAGGAATATATATTGATTTAATATTCTTATTTGTCTATATGATTTTTAATTAATAAATTTTATATAATTTATTTATTATTAAATATTTTTAATAATATAATTCTATAAAATAAATTAGAATAAATTATTAAAATTATTATTTTACAAAATTTAAATTAATTAATAATAAATAAAAAGATTAATAATAAATTTAATTTTTATTTTCCATTTAATAATTAATCATCTACAGGAATTAATTCTTCATTAGATGAACTAGTATTACTTACACCAGAAACATTAAAATCTCTTTTTTTTTTATTTTTATTTTTTTTCCCAGAATAAATAAAAATAATAAGAATTAAACTTCCTATAATAATAAAACAAATAATTCCAATTACAATATAAATTGCAAAACTTCTTGGAGGAATATTAACAATTAATTCTTCATAAATTGAATAAACAGGATAATTTGAATCAAGAGAATAAGCAATTATATTTATTTTATAATCACCTTCAGCGAGATATAATATTACAGTGTTTTTATCTACTAAAGTTTTATTTGGAGTTAAATTTATTAATTCACATATTCCATTTATTGAATTATTTTTATATAAAATAAATAAAGAATAATTTGTTGATACTGTTTCATCTTTTTCATTAAATAAATATTCTGACCATGAAATATTTACTTTTCTACCATCATCTTTTAATGTTATTTTAAAATTATCTTCATATGAATATTTTTTAAAATCCTTTTTTTTTAAAAAAAAATAATTTAATAATATTCCATCATCAGTTATATTTTCTGTTGGTCTTAAATTTTTTAGTTCTAATTGTGTATTATTATATAAATTTTCATGATATAGAAATGTTTCATCTTTTTCTATTTTTTTTTCTTTTATTTTATTATTTTCATCTTCATAATATGAAGTTAAATTATATCTTGAAAGATTATTACATTTATTCACATTCATTACTAACATATAATCTTTATCTTTTTTATTATTACCAAATATTCTATAAATCCTATTTGTTTCAACATAATTATAAATCTCTTCACTTTTTATATCTTCTATTTGATTATTATAAAAATATCTTATATTAATATAAATATTAAAATCTTCTTCTTTATTTGTAAAATGAAAAATCAAAAATACATATTCATTTTTATCAATTTGACTATTATATTTATTATAAGGATTAGAAATTTTCATTGTATATTTATTTTCAAAAGAATAATATTTTGTTGGATTTGGTAAAATGTATTTTTTTTTATATTCTTTCATTTTTATTAAATCATAAAATAGATTAATTTTTTTTACACCTCTTTTTGGAATTATTTCAAATGAAATATAATCATATAAAATATCATTTCTAAATTTAAACAAAACTTTATTTTTTGAATATTCAATTTCAGAATTACCTTCAATTATTGTTGTATAAAGAGTACTTGAACTTATAAATAATTTAATTAAACAATCTTCATTTTCTTTTGTATTATTATATATTTCAATATTCTTTATATTATCAATTGAATAAAAAGTTTTATTATTCTTTGTAATATTCTTTTCTTCATCATTTAATTTCAATTGAATATCATGATTACTTTCCAATTGTAAAACTAATTTATTTGTATTATTTATTTCATATTCAATCTTATCTTTTTTTAATATTCCTATTATTTCTTCTCCTTCTGAAATTTTCTTTTTTTCATTTAATTCTTTAACATATCTTAATCTTAAAGATGTTGGAGTTTTACATTTTATTAAATAAACAATTGAAGTAAAATTATTTTGAAATATTTTTTTTTCTAGTATTTTTTTTTTACTTTCTTTAAAATCTATATTTTCGATTGGAGATATATATGAAATATTAAAATCACCATAAAAACTTTCAAATATTGCATAATTCAATTCAATATTTTCATTATCATAAGTTTCAATAAAATATAATTTTTCTTTACAATTTATTAATTCAAAAAAGAATGTTTTATTATAAGATCTAAAATCATTATTAAAAATTATATTATTTGATTCAGTTCTTATTTGAATTAAAATTGAACCTGAATTTCCTTTTAATCCAATTGTAATTGTATTTTCAAAATTTTTATTTATATTATTTTTATTAATTATAAAAAGTTGTTGATAACTATAATTTTCATTTGGATTATTTGTTCCTTTTTGTAATAAATTTCCTTGATATAAAATTAATGAATTTTTTTCCCCAATATAAATTAAAACATTTTTCTTACTCGGGAAACCATCTATAAATTTTAATTTAATATATCTTCTATATGATGCAAGAATAGGAATAGTTAAGTTACAATCTGAAATGTTTTTTTTATTAATATATTGTTCTGATATTCTTTTAGTAAGTAATATATCTACTTTAGGATTATTTTTCCCTTTATATTTAATATTAAATATTAAGAATTTATTTTCTGTATTTAATTTTTTGAAAGGAATAAAAAAATAATAATAGTCTAATCCTTTAATTTCTCTTATTGAATAATTAAATTGACATTCAGTTGGTTCTTTAATTATATTATCATCATTTATTAATTGATTATTTATCTCAAAATCTTTACTTAAAAATTCTTTTGTCAATTCAATTTCAATTGTATTTTCTTCTTTTAATAAATAATTTTTAATATTTATATAAAATAAAAAGGAATGATTTGCTTGTAATATTTTTGTTTGGTTTTTTTCAGAAATTAATTCTTCTTTTTCTAATTTTATTTCTATGTTAAAATTTAAATTAACTTTTTCATAAGATTCTTCAGTTTCTAATATTATATAATATGTTGTATTTTTTTTTTCTTTTGAATCATATTCATATATGAAATCTTTTCCTATTTTATCAAATCTTTTAATGGTATTTTTTTTTTCATTTTGAATTATAATTGAAATTTCTTTATTATTTTTTTGAGGAAAATCGAATATAAAAAATATTAAAGCAAAATCACTTAATGAATATGATATTTCAAATTTTTTTTTACTAAAAACTTGTTTTATAAGAAAATTTTCTCTTGTAGATATTTTTTTAATATCATTTTCATTAAATATAATAATTTTTCTATATAATCCAGATTGATTTGAATAAAAAACAAAAAAATAATCACTTTCTTTTATAAAATTTGTATCATTACTCTTTATAATAGCACTAATATTTTCTTTAAATTTCCATTTATAATTTATAAAATTTCCATATTCATCTTTTTTAATATTTTTTAAATCATTATAAACTAATATTATACCATTTTTTATTGGTTCATTTAATTGACAAACAATATCTTCTAATTTTGAATTGTAATATTTTAAAATAAAATAATTTTCCTTTATTAAGTTTATTTGATATTCTTCAAAAGATGATATATTTATATATTTATATTCCTCATTACAATTAATTCTATTTTGATAAATAAAAAAGTAAATAAAAACCAAATTTAAAAAATAAAAAGACATTAAATTAAAATTTTATATATAAATATTCAATTTTCATTTATTAAAAAAAAATAAATAAAAATTTATTTTTTTCATCAAAAAAAAAAAGATTTATCGATATTTAAAAATAGACTTCACAAAATAAAAAATAAAAAAAAAATGATGGGAATAGATAAACAAATAATTCTCATAGCATGTACTGGGGCAATAGCATTATATAGTTTAATAGTATTAATATGTGGTCCAGTAAGAACAAGAGGATTTAAAAATTATCAATCATATCTAAAAAACACAACATTATATAAAGAACAGAAAATAGAAGAAATTTGGAAAAGAGACAAGAGAAAATTATCAAATTTAAAAGGATTTGAAACATCAGCTTTTATTATTGATTTATTATTTTCTTTAGGATGTTGTGCATTATTAATTTTATTTCAAATAGGAAGATTAGACAAAAATATGGAAAATACAATATGTTATGCTGGATTCGGTTTTGTTTTAATTGCATTTATTTTTCAATTTGCCTATATTTGGCTTTTGGGAAGTGTATTTTATAGACATTTTTATGATGCTAAATATAAATATGATTATTATAATAATGAAACTAATAAAGATTTTAATTTTACAATAAGTGATATTTATAATAAAGCAAATAAAACTTCAAAATTAATGGCTACATCTCTTCCTTTTGCAATTTTATTTCTTTTAATTATTGCTGCTACTGGTTTCTTTTATTATAAGTTTTTTGAAGAAAAATTATGGTCTGAGAAACCTAACATAAAAGGAAATGAAAAACAAACTCAAAATCAAAATGTAAAAGAAAATGAAGATCAAAATCAAAATCCAAATCAAAATATAATTGATAATAAAAATGAAAATATTATTAATAGTAATCATAATAAAAGTAATAGTGATGATGTAACAGGTAATGATGATGAGAAACCAAAAAATGATGATGTTGATGAAAGTGATATTTAATATATAATTTTTTTATTTAATCTTTATTATTTTGAAATTTGATAATGTTTAATTTTTTATTAATGAAGGATATTTTTTATTATTTTAAAAATAAGTTATTTTAATTTATTATTTTTGTTAATTAAGATTAAAAATTTTATAAATATTTTAATTATAAAAAATTAAAATTTCCCACTATTGATATTTTATAAATATTTAATATTTTTTTTAATTTAAAAAATATAAATATTAAAAATATAATATAAGTATGATTTATATGAATAAATTAAAAATAATTTTAACAATTAAAAAAAAATATTTATTTATAATTATATATAAATTATAATTTAAATTGATAATTTAACTAGATTTATCTCTTATATATAAAAATTTTAACTAAATAACATATTAATATACATTATCTACATAACACATTTTTTAATTTTCTCATTAAGATTATCATAGATAAATGCATCACTTCTTGAAATATCTCCAGATTTTAAAATATCTCTGAAATAATTTATAACAATATTTTCAATATTATTTTTTTTAATAAATAATAAATTTTCTCTTTCATTTTCATTCTTCAAATCTATTTTTTTTAAAAATTCTAAACTATTAACTTGTGCTTCATTTAATAATATTCTTTTAATAAAATCAAATTGTTTTATTAATTCTAAATATCGATCTGTTTGAACTAAATGCATATAATACCAATGAATAATATTTGAATTTTTGTTTTTAAATATTTTATTATATAATTTTTTATCATAACAAAAAAAAAATATATACATTTTAATTCTTTCAGAGCTCATTTTAGAATTATTAATTTTATATGCAGAAGACTTAAAATTTTCAATAGGTTGAGTTTTTATTTTATGTAATAATTCATTTTTTGAAAGTTCATTATTACTATTATTACAATTTTTATAAATTAAAGTTTGATTTAAAAGTTCTTCATTTTTACTATTATTATTATTAACTATATTATTTTTTGAATTTTCAATATCAGTATAACTTACAACTTTATTATTAGTGACATTAATTTTAGTATTTAATAAATTATTTGTTATTGATATACTACTAAAAATTGACTTTCTTTTTTTTTTTTGTTTAAGAGTCTTCATTTTTAAATTAATAATTTTAGAATGAACTAAATTTAAACTATTAAATCTATTAAGTTCAGTTCTACCATCATTAACAATAAAAGTTTTACTTCTTTTAAAAATTGGTTTACTATAACAAATTCTATCACTAAAATCAAAAGTATTTTGAATAATTTCCAATTTTAAAATATTATCTCCAATAAACTCAGATAAAAGTTCACAAATATAAAAAATTAAATTAATTAAACTTCCAACAATAGCAATAACATTTTGAAGTTTCATATAATATCTACTATAATAATTTTTTTCCATACAAGTATATAAATTTAATTCATAAATTTTAGTAGAGACACCTTCAATAATTAAATCATCATCACAATAATAAGAATAAGTAGTTTTAAATGAATCAACTCCCCAATCAGAAAAATTAACATAATTATTAAATAACCATCCTTTATCATCATTCATTATAGTTTTTTTTAAGAAAACATCATCATTTTTTTGTAATCTATAATTAAGAATATAATAATAATTTTTATATCTTTTTCTAATTGGATTTGTATATGAAAGAGGATTAAATTCAATTAAAGGATAATAAAAAGCAAAAAATTTTGGATCATCTTGATTAAAAAAATTTCTTAATTTTTCTAAAGATGTACATTTTGTATTATTTGATGAATAATGACTACCATTTTCACAAAAATAAACTTGTATTTCAAAATAATATAAATTTGGACTGTCCCAATAACCACCAAATTGTTTTCCTCCTAAATCAGGACAATATAAAATTCCAAAA
>JAEEGK010010041.1_pt1 | contig 21920 bp, 18 predicted proteins | sample 8958771 | NCBI WGS metagenome assembly JAEEGK01 (sample SAMN16246547, study PRJNA631951) | gut metagenome | biome: gut microbiome; feature: rumen; material: SC-attached | host: Bos | place: Iran: Karaj | collected 2018-10 | reverse complement strand
CAGCATTTCACGGTAACCTTCAGTTATTCGGCCGGCATATAGGTATTCGACATCGGGCAATTCGTTAATAGCTTTAACAATAACATCATGACACCACTGTTCCTCACACCCGCCCGCAAAACATACTTGCTTCTTCCGGGAAGAACTGATCTCGACGTCCTCCAATATAGGATAATTTGTTACCATAAATGTATTTTTATTTATTGTTTTAAAAAACTCTACAAGCGAAGGAGTCACAGTTACTATCGCATCCAGTTTCCTGCATATTCGCTTCTGAAAACTTCCATACACCTTCTTTATCAATTTTCTGCAAATTGAAGGAATCCAAAGCTTTTCTTCAATGGTATTGATTACATCCTCATGTGAATCAAAAATGACCTTTTTCCCTCTTCTCTTTAACTTTCGTGCATAAAGCAACAGTTCCGGATCATGTAAGTGGTAAACATCTGCATTAAGAGAAGCAGCTAACTTATAGACTTTTTTGCTCGCAGTAAATATTCTGGAAAGACGATTTGCAGCTTTATATCCGGTCGAGTGAACATAGACTCCATCTTCCTTTAGACAGTCTTCGGCCTCATCGCTCACTACACAATGCGTATCGTATCCATTTTGGGCCAATGTCGCGCACTCTTTAATGTGTATTCTTAAGTCGTATCTCTTATGCGAACTGGTCACATGACATACTTTCATATATAAACCATCCCTTACTATTTTATTTCTTATCGCGAAGCTTTTTTAAGTGCCACTTCATAAACTTCGAATGCTCTATTGCGAAGTTACCCGCAACCTTTAAGCCCTGCCTGATTCCATTAACAACTACAGAACCGATTGCTATCTCGACGCTTGGCTCGATGTGCAAACGATTCGACACTATAGCCTGAGGAGCGATTCTGACATTTTCCTCGATTATACTGTTTCCGCATACCTGACTCTGATCCAAGACAAGAACATTAGAGTCGAGGTGAACATTATGTGAAATATCAACATTATAACCTACAATACTGTAGTCGCCGACTGTAGCCGCTTCATATGGATACATGCCCTTACTGAAGAACGAATAGTACCCAGCCATTACGTTTTTACCAAAAACAACTTTCCCGGCCGAATTCAAATGCATCAGGTTACCGTTCAAATCTCTTCCAACCAGACAGGCATCACTACCTATAATTGCTCCTGCTCTGATTACGCAGTTATCACCTATCTCAACGCCTTCGCGTATTATAACGTTCTCCTCTATCTTTACATTATCGCCTAAAACAACGCCGTTTTCTGCAATAACAGCACTGCTGCTGATTTCGCAGTTTTTGCCTATTCTTGTCTTTGTGATTTCATTAACATATCGGGAATCATGTGTTGCTACCAATTCGTTATGAAGAGCCTGCACCGCATATTTAGGAGATTTTGCGACCGCTATCCCGAATTCGGGGCTGATAACATCCACAAATTCTGTCATTTCTTCCGAAATGACAATACAGGAAACATTCTCCTTTTTCATCGCTTTCTCAAGAAAATCTGAGTTTCCCGCAAATGTTAAAAATTTGCATGGAACATCGCTTGTTACATTCCCTAATGTCTCAAATTCTCCGTCTCTGACAGTATGAAAATATTTACCTTCAAAATCGCTTAATTTCATATCGTAACTCTCCTGCTCATCTGCCCCACCAGATCATAGCCATCCCAAATCAGGTCAAAATCCATCGTCTTTCCGATGGGAACGATTCGGTCCACACCTTTGATTCCTGAATTAATCAATGGAATCAAATCATCCTTATTGCCAATGTATCCTATAGTCTGGCAATGCTTATCATCGCAAACAGGTTTCAGTTCCAGAATATCATCGCAATCATACTCGAAAAAGAAACCGCTGTTTCCGCGATAATCCATCAATTCTTTGGAAATAGTTCCTACCTGCGCAGTTATCAGTCTGTTGTCACCGTAAGTTTTGAGTTTAACATCAAACCCGTTTGCAGCCAGCCTGTAGCCGATATCAAGCTTATCAACACCCTGTATGTCCTGGTAGGAATACTTGTCGCTTACAAGTTTATATAGTTCGTTCCAGAAAAGCGTCTTAGCTTCGTCCCTTTTCTTTCCGGTCCAAACCACCAGTCTCGGACTGGTGCAGGCATTCTGATCCGTAAAGTAGGTATCGTTGTAAAAATCCTTCGCAACGCCTGCTTTGTTCTCCATTGGAAGATAGAACTCTGAGTCAATAACCGCAAGGGAGTATCTATCCGCAAAGGTTATCTCCGTACTTCTCGGAGGAAGCGGGGACTTCCTTATCTCAGCAATTGTTGCATCACCGCCCCAGATTACGCGTACATCACACAGCGATGAAAGAAAATCATTTACATCGTTGTCTCTCTCATAGCGAATCAACTGAACATAAGCAGCAAACTCAGATTGGTCTTTCAAAACTTCATTTATAGCATCCGCAATTATGGCAACCTGCGGAAAATCCTTTGAAGGAACTCTGACAATATTGGCATTCCCGCTAAGCAATCCGGACACCAGACTGTATGCAAAATTCACAGGCACATTGGAGGGAGAAATGTGGAATACCACTCCTCTACCAAGGTGAACGTAACTGTCTTCTTTGGCATATTTCTTCTTAAGTTCCGCAGTGGAAGCGCTCCTTATCCAGAAAGCAAAGGTAACCACATCCGAATAGGCTTTGCTACGCGAATCCTTCATGAGAACCTTTGAAACTTCATTAAAAAAAGCTAGAATCTTCTCATCAAAAGGCTTTAGTGCAGGCGTACTCTCCACTTTTTGAACCAAGTCCGAATTACCAACCAAATATGTAATTTTCTCTAAACAAGCATTACTTGAATTTGGTTGCATACGTGTCGCTGCACCCCCTGATTTCCGCGCTCTTCAATCGCCCTAGAATCTTAAAGTACTTCCCTTTTCTGCCACAGGGGCAGTCATCTATTCCTTCAATGATGCCCTCATCCTCGGTCAGCAAGCTATGCCCGGGATAGGACTCAGGAATGGTACTTACAACTTGAAGTATACCTTTTTCGCCAACCTCACATTCAGAGAAATCGATTGGCCTCCTCGCAATCACGTCGGAAAAAACGCTTGCATGAAGGTGACCGCATTCGCATTCCATGTAAATACAGCCTGTCTGCTCAACCATTCCGTAATAATCGTGTACTGACGAAATTCCGCATACCTCGCGGAGCCTTTCGTGGAACTCATCATGGGTAACGGCTTCGGATATCAGTTTTTTCCACCCGCCGCCGTGAACCAGAATTCCGTTTGACAAATCAAAAGAAATGCCACTCTCTTTGAGTCTTACCAGTTCTTTGTAAAAGTGCTGCCAAATCATAAATGTGAATCCAAAAAGAAGGATTCTTTCGCCCGAATGTTCCGAAAGAAATGTCTTTAAGCCTTCGACATCGAGCCTCATATCATCATCAAGGACATACACCTTCTTGGAACCGAAAATGGAAAACCCAAGAATTCCTGCACCTCTTGCAGAAAACATAGTCCGATCTTTAACTACGCTCGGACAATCAATGATGATCATCGGCATACGACCTGAACTCGTAAAATCCGAAACAATCTTTACCATGGTCTTCTGCTGATTGGAAGCGGTTCTTCTGTCAAGATATATCTTGCTTACCGCCTGACCGGTTGTTCCCGAGGAAGTCATGGTTTTAACGATTTCTTCTTGAGAAACGGATTTAAGATCAAGTTCCTTAAACAGGCGCACGGGAAGAAAAGGAATGTCCCTATAACTCTTACAAGTATTCGCATCAAAACCTGCTGCTTTCAAAATATTGGCATATCCGGAACAGTTATCCGCATGAAGCTTCGTGAGTTCCAAGAGTCTTTCGGTAAGAAGTTTTTCTTTTTCCGATTTGCTCAGACTGTATGGCGCTATTTCCAGTATTTCTTCAAATGTCATCAGTTCTTTTCGCTTTCATAGTACTCGGACAGTTTGGTGTAGAGTACTTTACCTGCATCGTTTTTCGGTATCTCATCAATTAACACGGTTTTGAATGCTGTGGGATTCAGACCTGTTTTTTGTGCTGCAAACTTCTTGACTTTCTCGCATGAATCCGCATCGGTAACAAAGATGTACATCTTGTCATCAACACCGCCACAAGCAACTTCTATTTCAAACTCGTCTTTAATCAGACGATCCATTTCATCGAGATTTACACGATTTCCAAACACCTTAAGAAACCGCTTCTTTCTCCCAACAATATAGTAGTATCCGTCTTCATCGAATTGAGCCATGTCACCTGTAACGAGAACTCCGTGTCTCTCATCACCCTTGGCAAGATCCTCCACGCATTCCGCATACCCGAGGGTAACATTCTTGCCTCGATAAACCAGTTCGCCCGTAACACGTGGCTCTTTTATTTCTTTTTCGTCTACATCGATAAGACTGAATGAACCGCCGGGAATCGCGATTCCCATTGAACCTTTCTTCTCGACAGCCTTCTCGGGCGGAAGATATCCCATTCTGGCGGTTGCTTCGCACTGGCCGTACATTACCACAAAGTTTCGACCTGTCTCTGCCGCAAACTCAGCAAACTTTTCATGAAGTTCAGGGGAGAGTTTTCCGCCTGCCTGAGTCATAGTCTTCAATGAAGGTAAATCCATTCTAAAGAACCTGAGCTTGCTTAACATCTCATAGGTGTAGGGCACGCCTCCGAACGAAGTGGCCTTTGCTTCTTTGAAGAAATTCCAGAATTCCTTCTGCATTAGGCCCTTATCGGTTAACAAGATGGTTGCGCCTACATAAAGGTGTGTATTAATGATTGAAAGCCCATAAGTATAATTCATGGGAAGTGTGGTTATCGGACGCTCGTTTTCATTGAGTTTTAAGTATTCAACAATGCTTTCTGTATTGGCTTTTATATTGTCGTATGACTGCCTTACAAACTTGGGGCTTCCTGTGGAGCCGGAAGTGGTAAGGAGCAAAGCAAGATCATCGTAGATCGGATAATTCAACTCGAAATCTGTCTTTAATAAAGCATAATCATAGGCTTCAAAAACCGATTCTGTCTGACCGAAAGATTTTTCTACACTTTTGGGGCACCAGATAAACCCCGGCTTATACAGGTTAATCAGGTTATCAAGCAACTCCCGCTCCATGTGAGCGTTTAGCATGACGGGGACAATCCTGTTATTGATAAACGCAGTGTAGCCCAATACCGAGCCGATGGAATTTGTGCACAAAGAAAAGACAACACACCGCTTGGCTATTTTTGATACCAAGTCGAATCCTGTCTTTTCAAGTTCACTGTATGTCATTGTCGTTCCGAACTCATCGCATAAAGCGATACTGCTCGAATACTGACTAAACATCCACACAGGGCACCACCTTAAAACTCGATTCCGTATTTTTCGCTTAAAATGTCTCTCCCTGCCTCAAAGGACTCAAAATCGATAATATCGTCAGCTTCCATCTCAATGTCAAAAGCTTCCTCCAGTTCACTTATCAGAGTCATGTGTCCTACGGAATCCCATGCATCAATTCCCTGATACTTAAGAGTCTGAGCTTCCTCAGCACTTATTTCAAATAATCTCGTAAATACTTCTGTATACTTTTCTAAATTTGTCATGTGTCTTCTCCTTCAATCTATATCTTCAGGCCTAATCAATGTGTCTGCCTCAATGTTTTTGGTAGCTCTCTTGCCGATAACTTTATCATACTCCGTCGGTGGAATTCCGGTTCCCGGACGTTTGGCATAGAGATCACATTCTCTGATAATCGAGCCGGCAGAAATATCCCTCGTTGCAATTATACTTCTTCGCATATTACTTCGCTGCAGCAACTCTGCTTTGCTTACAGTACGCTCTTTACTGCCCATAGCAACTTGAATACTGCGGCACTTGTTCACAAGTATCTTGAATTGTTCAGGTTCAGTAGCCATTCCATTATCCATTCCAACCTTGGAATGGTCAAGCGTAAGATGCTTTTCTATCAAAGCTACGCCCAACGCAGTCGCCGCAACCGATGCTGCATCGCCTTCTGTATGATCCGAAAAGCCAATTGGATACTTAGGGTAACGTTCTCTTAATCCAAGAATATTATTAAGATTTACTGCCTCAAGCTCCGCAGGGTAAATTGAAACGCAATGTAGAATAACCATCTGCGTCACACCGCTTTTTTCCAAAACAGAAACAGCATAGTCTACTTCGTCGAAAGAGCTCATTCCTGTAGATAAAACTATCGGAACACCTTTTTTCCCTATAAATTCCAGAAATCTCGGATTATTTACCTCCATAGAGGCTATCTTAATGTACGGGACATTGCATTCATCAACCAGAAAATCAACTTCATCCTCTGAATATGGGGTTGATGAAAACTGAAGTCCCTTGTTATTGCAATAATAAGCTAAATCTCTTAATTCAGACGGTGCCAGTGAAAACTTTTTAACAAAACGCTTTGCAATAGGATTAGCGTCATAGTAAGTCTTTGAATATAAACTGTCCGCTGACCATGATTGGAATTTTACGCAGTCACATCCAATCTCTGCAGATGCATCAATCATCAGCTTTGCTACATTTATATCCCCATTATGACTGCTGTTAACTTCTGCTACTACATAAGGCCGCCCGTAATCCTCAACTACAGTGCCGTCTCGAAAAACGCATCGAGCCATCCTATTCCTCCTGCATATCTATTATCATTTCATTTTTTATCATTTCGCGGTCTAAAAATGGAGCCATATCCTCAATAGGCCTGTGAACCAGCTTTTTCTTCTCGCTCAAGCCATAGGATTCATGAAGATACTTCTGCTCCGATGTGCAAATCACTTCAACCATCTCAAGTTTGTCGTTGCATAATGATTCTTCCGTATACTTTTCAAACTTGGGCCTGCTATTTATCAATCTATAGTCTATTCCGAATGCGCTTGAAATCGCTCTGAAATCAGGTTTTGGTACGCCATCCGATGGATCGTTACCTATTGTACGATTTTTAAAAAGATCTTTTTGCCTCTTTCTTATAACTGCATACATATTGTTATTTATAACAAATATCTTCGCGGGAACATTGTACGACTTGATAATCTGTAATTCTTGCATGTTCATCATGAAAGAGCCGTCACCCACGATGCAGATAATATTCTTTCTTCCTGCAAAGAATGCTCCGAGAATTGCCGGTATTGCATACCCCATCGCACCCTGTGCTGCGGGAAACAAACACTTTTGATCATCACTGTACTTTATTGCGGAAGGAATAATCAGCTCCTCAAAGCCGGCATCGGTGATAACGGTTGCATCCTTGGGCAAAGAATCTGAAAGTAATTCTGCAATCGAATACAAATCCAACTCATTCTTCGCCTTCAGTTCATTGACAAAAGGTTCTTTCGAGACATCAAAAACTTTCTTCCAATGAATGCACTTATTTATCCAACTATCTGAAGCTTTTTTCGGTTTACTGTCAAGTAATGCTCTAAGAAAGCTCTTACTGTCGGCAATAATAACCCGTTCGTATGTCAAGCCTTTTTTTCGGTGCTCGTTTTCGTCTATATCTACAGCAACTATTTTTGCGTTCCTGGCAAATTTATCGCGCATTCCTGTCTCTTGAGAACACAGCTTGGTTCCGACAGCAAGAACATAATCTGCGTTCTGAACAGCAAAATTGCCTGCACGACTTCCACCAAGACTTCCTACTGCGCCAACAGACCGCTCGTGTGAACTTCCGTATACAGTAGCAGCAGACGGTGAAAAAGCAACGGGATAATTATATTGTTCTGCCAAAGCAGAAATCTCCTCGCGACATTCCTTTGCTCCGCCCCCAATCAGCAGAATTGGTCTCTCGGCTGTTTTCAAGTCTAATAAAACAGCTTCGACTTCCTCATGCATATTTATACTACTCGTTCGTTTTCCCGATTCACATGCAGAAAATACTGAGTCTTCATAATCGACCCTCATATTTTGGACATCTAACGGAACATCAATCCACACCGGTCCTTTTCTGCCTTCATTAGCCATACTGATTGCTTTTTGCAATTCGGTTGTGATTGAACCGGCGTCTTCAATCATGACAGCATACTTGGTAATAGGTTCAACAATTCTGACAATATCAGCTTCCTGGGATCCATAAGTTCGAATCGGCAGCCCTGTGTATCTGGTGTTTTCTTCTCTTGGATTATTTCCTGAAATAAAAACTATCGGCAAATTGTCCTGAAATGCACACAATGCCGCAGTAACTGCATTAGCAGCAGCGCACCCTGTTGAAACCAGACATGCAGCCATACCATCGGATGCGGCTGCATATGCCATAGCGGCATAGGACGCCCCCTGCTCATGAAAGGTCGATACAGGTACTAATTCTTTTTCCTTTGCCACAGCATCTGTAAGAAAAAGTATACCTCTTCCAGTAATCATGAAGATGTGACGAATGCCATATTCTTTGATTTTAGAAATAATATAATCCGCTACTCGTATCATCAGTTATCATCTTTTGCCTTCGGTCTGTACTTAACCATTACATCGGGAATAGCAATAGTTAGTTCTGCCGAGCATGCCTCTTCGCCGCCAACCGTACCAATAGCAACCCCTTTTGCGAGGCCGCGTTTAAAATACGACAGTTCCGCTTTAACGTCCAGTCTGTCACCGGGGACTATCTTCTTCTTGAATCTTGCATTATCAATTCCTATGAACCCGGTTTTTTTCCCTCTATATTCGGGGATAGTTAAAAATGTCATCAAAAAAACTTGAGTTAAAGTCTCAATTTGAACAAATCCAGGTACGTTGGGTTCATCCTCAAAGTGCGCCGGGAAAAACCACTCATTATATGTAAAGTTTTTGTATCCCGAAGCACATCTTCCCGGAACAGCTTCTGTAATGAAATCCACAAACAAAAGGGGATATCTGTTTTGCTGATACGATTGAATATCGTATGCCCCTATATTCTTTATAATAGCGTACTCTCTTTCCTTCACAGTTAATCCTCTCAGCAACTTCGGTTAATGAAATATCAATTCAATGCTTCTAACAATTTATCAGTTAATACATCAAAATCAAAATCTGCAGCCGCTTTTCTTGCCTTCAGCGAATACATGCTTATCTCATCATCGCCCATACAGCAAAACTTATCTATTGTTTCTGCTATTTCTGAAATATCTGCTGATTCTACGGATACACCCGCCCCTAATAAAACAACAGGATTATACTTGCATTTGAAATCGCATAAAATCGGTTTCCCCGCGGCCATATAGTCAAATATTTTGTTAAAACTGATGCCATATCTAAAGACCGGACTTGGATTGTTGTGTGCAAAATTCAAATCAGCCATACTGGTTATGTATGGTACATATTTCTTTTCAACTACCCCTTTAAATATAACGTTATTAATCTTCTCCTCTTCAACGCGTTTTTTCAGATATTCCAATTCATCGCCCGCACCCCATATCAGGAATCTTATGCGCTCGTTTTTGACCACTTTTGCCACATCGAGCACTCGGCCTAGGTCATTAACGTGTCTTATGGATCCTGCGTAAACAACTTTAAAAATCTCCGAATTATTTAAATCCTCATCTGAAATAGCAAAGTGTTCGCGATTATAATCAAACTGTTTTAAATCTATACCATTGTTGATATAATAGAACTTCTCCCTGGAAACAGCACTTTCCCAATGATGCTCCTTTATATAGTCATATGCCCCTTCTGCTGTAAAAATCAAAGCATCGCATTTGGTATAAATTCTCTTTTCCAGTCGTCGGAGCAAATAAACTATAGGATTACTGGCTTTTACAATATTAAAAGCCACAAGGTTTTCCGGCCACAAATCCATTATCTGGGCCACGGCCTTGGCACCATATTTCCGAGCCAATTTAATTCCCTGCTCACACGCCTGCAATGTCATTGAACATGCAAGCACTGCATCCGGTTTCTCATAATTTTTTACGACACCAGGAAGTTTTCTTGCAAACTCAAGCATGTTAAGAATGCGCCTGATTCCGTTGCCTTTATATCCATGGCAGGTAACAAAGACATACTTCACTCCGTCAACGATTTCTTCCCGATAGTGTTTTGCACCGTTGCATAAGTTTATGTCGGAGTTGTGCACCGTGCTGGCACAGAAAATAACAACATTATGCCCACGCTCTCCAAGTTTTTTCGCAAATATCGTTTGCCGTGCCAGCGGATAATACTTAGGTGGCACAGCGTAATGATCTATAATCCAAATATTCATTTCCCTTAATCTTCCTGCGTGATTCTGTCTAAAATCGTTTTTGCTTCCTGTTGTTTATCATAGTAATCCGATTGAGTGATTGCATTCTTTTTTAATAGGTAATCTCCATAATCATCAGTGACATCGGTTTCTGTAGTATCTGGTCTTCCGATAACAGAGACTAATACCTTCTTTACGGTTAAAAAAAAGATTCCGGCATCGCTAATGAAACTTATTCTTTTTATGTATTTAATATCCCACTCAAACTTTTCTTCCCAGGTTATGGCATTACGACCCATAACCTGAGCAAGCCCCGTTAGGCCGGGACGCGCAGTGTGACGCAAGCGTTCTTCATCTGTCATGAATACCATATCTCTGACCAAGAACGGTCTCGGGCCAACAAAACTCATATCTCCTTTAAGTATATTAAAGACTTCGGGAAGTTCATCAAGGCTGGAAGCACGTAATGCTTTCCCGAATTTTCCAAGTCTTGCTTCATCAGGCAAATAGTTTCCGGCAGCATCCCGTTCGTTTGACATAGAACGGAACTTGTAAAGTTTAAATATTCTTTCCTTCCCTGTCTTCGAATCAATCATCCCAGGCCTGAGTTGAGTGAAAATAACCGATTTCCCAAGTTTGATACGAATTATTATGGCAAGCAAAGCATATAGCCAAAAGAACAGAATCATAATGAGAATCGAAAACAGGATATCAAAAAATCGTTTTATATACTTCTCATATATTCCGCGCTTTCTGTACTGTTGCATTTAATCAAAACACTTTCTGACTGTTTCTATTATTCTGTCCTGTTGCTCTTGTGTCATCTTGTTATCACTTGGCAGGCATAAACCACGCTCGAAAATATCCGCGCCGACATCAACTGAATTGCCTGAGATATAAGCGTTGGAAGTCGCTCGTCCGTTACCCTTAGCCGTAACAAAGGGATTCATCCGGTAAATCGGTTGCATATGCATTGGCTTCCAAATCGGGCGGCCCTCTGCATTAATACTCGAAATTGCTTCAAGTATCTCAGTAGGACAACTCTTTCCTTTCTCAGAAATGAAAAGTACATCCTTTTCACCTCTTACCTGTTTACACATTGCCTTGGAATCGATGATTGCGCAAGAAAGCCAAAAATTCGGTTCGCTCGCACTCGAATCATACGGATTCATGGAAAGCGGTAATCCCTCAAGTGCCTTCTTATACCGCATGTATATGGCCTTTTTTTGAGAGATGTGCTCGTCAAGGTACGGAATCTGCCCTCTGACAACACCTGCGATAACATTACTCATTCGATAGTTATATCCAAGCTCTTCATGCTGATACCACGGCGCAGCCTCGCGTGATTGCGTAGACCATTTTCTTGCCTTGTCCGCATCTGAACGTTCACTGCACAAAAGCATTCCGCCGGAAGAACCGGTAATAATCTTGTTTCCGTTAAATGAAATAATGCTGTAATCGCCAAATGTTCCCGTCTGTTGGTCTTTGTATGTTGCACCCAGCGACTCTGCAGCATCTTCGACAATCAGAGCATTATGTGCGTCGCATATTTTTCTTATTTCCGCTATCTTTCCGGGGGTGCCATAAAGGTGAGCTACAACAACCAGCCTGACATCAGGATAAATCTCAAACGCTTTGTCGAGGGCAACGGGATCCATATTCCAGGTATCATACTCTGTATCAATAAATATGGCTTCCCCGCCTTCGTACGCAATGGGATTAACCGTTGCATCAAACGTCATATCTGAGGCGAACACCCGGTGCCCTTCCAAGGCCCCGTGCCTCGGCCTGGGTTGTCCGTATAACCGCTCACTGGCAAGTTTAACTGCAAGATGGAGTGCAGAAGTTCCGGAAGAAAGCGCCACTGCAAATTTGCAACCGATTTTTTCGCAAATCAGCCGTTCAATCTCGTCAAGATTCTTCCCGACTGTTGACATCCAATTGGTATCGTATGCTTCCTGCATGTACTTTAATTCACCCCCGTGCATGGTGGGAGATGAAAGATATACTTTGTTTTCAAACGGAACTACACTCATTTGAACTCACCCTTCATATCTATACTTGCGAAATCCGTCAAAGGCAGTCTCACCGGCTGTCCGGTCTTCTGGCTCTTGTAAATTGCAAGGACCAGTTCCAGCGCATTTCTGCCTGCGTGAGCATCAACATAGGGTGCTCTGTCGTTCTTTATGGCATCTATCATATCCGCAAACAATGATGTATGTCCGTTACCGTATACATTGCTGGTGGCCTCTTTCAGACCCTTGTTATCGGCGTCAGCCGCAGTTTCGTCTGCAAAATCCCACACATCAATGTTGTTGGTGGATTTACCGCCAATCTTCACTGTTCCGGTTTCACCGAATATATAAAGAGTTTCTTCCAGGTTCTGAGGATATACATTTGTGGTTCCCTCAATCGTAGCAATGGCACCGTTCTTAAACTTAACCACAGCCATTCCGATATCCTCGGCTTCCAGGTAATGATGGAACTGCTGCCTTGTCTGTCCATAAACCTCTTCAATCTCGTCTCCGAAGGTCCATCTTAAAAGATCTATTCCGTGAATGCACTGATTCATCAGCGCTCCGCCGTCCTGGGCCCAGGTGCCCCGCCAGGGTGCCTGATCGTAATAATCTTTGTTCCTGTTCCAACGTACATGTATCGAACCGTGGGAGAGTTTCCCGAATCTGCCGTTTTCAAGAGCGTTTCGCATCTTCTGAACCGCAATGTTGAAACGGTTCTGGTGACAGGCGGAAACCTTTACATGCTTTTCCTCTGATAACTTGATGATCTTATCCGCATCCGCAAGAGACATCGCCATGGGCTTTTCAATTATCACGTTAATTCCGTGGTCTATGCAGTATAGGGCGATTTCAGCGTGAATTCCGCTCTCGGTGGCGATACTGATAAGTTCAATATCCGGATTCTCCGAAACAAGTTTCTTGTAGTCGGTGTAGCGTTTGATTGTCTCGTCCCCATTAAGTTCATGCTTGGAAAGAACGCTCTCCATGTTTTCGGGAACAATGTCGCAGACAGCAACGATTTCCAATTTGTTGTTTACAGCTGCTTTTATATGATTGGTGGATATTCTTCCGCATCCTATCAGTGCATATTTCATTTATATCACTTAACCTTTCAAATATTCCTTTTTCTGAGTTAAACAGCACTTGGCTTGTATGTAGTAACTACTTCGCTTACATACTGCTTTACAAGCTTAGGCTCATCAGCGCTGACCTTATAAAGCTTATCCAGACTCGTCTCGAATTCTTCTCTGTTAAACTCAATCGGCCTTCCGATGTGGATAAGCTTGTTCTCGGTTTCTTTCAAGCCTTCCTCATTCATGAGAAGTTCTTCGTACATCTTTTCACCGGGTCTTAAACCCGTAAACACTATCTCTATGTCCTCTCCAACCTTATAACCCGAAAGTTTGATAAGGTTCTCGGCGAGGTCCAGAATCTTTACGGGTTCTCCCATGTCAAGCACGAAAATCTCACCGCCTTTGGCATATGCTCCTGCCTGAAGTATCAGGGAAACTGCCTCGGGAATGGTCATGAAATATCTGATGATGTTGGGGTCTGTTACGGTAACGGGACCGCCTGAAAGAATCTGCTTTTTAAACAACGGAATAACCGATCCGTTGGAACCCAGCACGTTACCGAAGCGAACAGCCACAAATTCGGTCTTCGAGCGCTCGTTCATCATCTGAATGACCATCTCGCATATGCGCTTGGAAGCCCCCATGATATTGGTGGGGTTAACTGCCTTATCGGTGGAAACCAGAACGAACCTTTTCACTCCGTACTTATCTGCTGCCTTGGCAGTGTTATAGGTACCGAATACGTTATTCTTAATAGCCTCTCCGGGACTGTCTTCCATCAGAGGAACATGCTTGTGAGCAGCCGCATGGTATACGATTTCGGGTTTGTATTCTTCAAAGATCTGGTTGATCTTCAGTTCATCACGAACCGATGCAATAAGCACCGTCAGTTTCAACTTGGGGAACTTGATCTTAAGTTCCTGCTGGATGTCGTAGGCGTTATTTTCGTAAATGTCTACGATAATGAGACGACCCGGCTCATGTGCTGCCAACTGTCTGCAAAGTTCACTTCCGATGGAACCGCCACCGCCCGTAACCAGCACTGTCTTTCCTTTGATGTATCCGGCAACCTCGTCGATGTTGATCCTTACAGGCTCTCTTCCGAGAAGGTCTTCAATGTCAACCTCTCTTAACTGGGAAATGCTGACTTCACCGTTTATAAGCTGGTACATACCGGGAACCATCTGAATCTTGCAACCGGTATCCTTGCATATTTCAACAATCTTTTTGATTTCCGAACGCGGCGCGCTCGGAATGGCGATTATAATCTCATTGATATCGTAAGTATCTACCGCTTTTGCGATGTCTTCTCTTCCGCCGACAATCGGAATGCCGCGCATGTTTTTACCCTGACATCCCTTATTGTCATCGATGAGACATTTAACCTTCATGGTTACATATGCGCTTGATTCAATCTCTTTAAGAATCGAGTTGCCGGCAGACCCTGCTCCCACAATCATTACGTTATTGCACGGGCCACCGTTCTTGCTCTGAAGATGTCTGTTTCTGAGTATTCGCAGGAATCTGTACGAAAACCGGATTGAAGCGGCCCCGGCACCAAGAAAGAACATGTAGAACAGATAATAACTTCTGGGAACTTTAATGCCGAAAATCAGAAAGACACAAAGCTGAATTATTCCGCAGGACAGAACAGCGCCGGCGATATTAATCAGTTCACTGGCACTTGCGTAGCGCCATACACTTTGATAAAGTTTGAACAATAAAAAGATAGCAAGCGTAAGAACAATATCAAAGGGAATCATTCTTGCAGCATTGGCAAGAAATCCCCTGTCTATAGCTTCAAAAGAAAAATCGTACCGTATCCACAGCGAAGCAACAGCCGCGAAAACGGTAACGACTATATCCATCACAGCAAGTGCGCATGCCCTTACCGTAGCCTTTCTGTTTCCGAGAATGTATGGAGTTTTTCTGAACTTAGTATTCTTACCCATAAACTCCCTAAATCACTTCCAGAATTTCCAAATCTTTCGACGCGATAATAATATCGGCGCTCTTGCCGACAGTAATACTGCCGGTCTTATCAAACAGTCCCGCGCGTTTTGCAGGTGTAACGGCTGCGCTTGTGATGGCTTCCTCCATGGAGATTCCCATGGAGATTACCTGCTTAAAGCAGTCCCAAAGAGTCGAAGCACTGCCGGCAATGGTTCCGTCCTTAAGGGTGGCACGTCTGTCGGTAACATAAACATCCTGTCCGCCGAGGGCGTATTTGCCGTTAGGCATTCCGGTTGCTTCCATGCTGTCACTGATGAGCATGATACGGTCTGCTCCGAAGTATTTAAAGGTGTTGCGAACAACAGCGGGATGAACGTGAATGCCGTCGCAGATAAGTTCAACGATTGAGTTGTTCGAATCCATTGCGGCCCCTACAACCCCGGGTGCTCTGTGGGTATAAGAAGGCATGGCGTTGTAAAAATGGGTTACCTGATTTGCGCCGAGGGATATAGCCTTCATGGATGTGGTGTAATCCGCAGTGGTGTGTGCAATGGAAACCGCATATTTTTTCGTACTCTTTTCGATGAACTCAAAGGCTCCGTCAGTTTCGGGAGCAACAACGATAAACCTGATGATACCGCCCGATGCGGCATTTAATCTTTCAACCATTTCAAAATCGGGCTTAGCTATGTAAAGGGGGTTCTGAGCCCCGCATTTCTCTTTGGAGATAAAGGGTCCTTCCATGTAGATGCCCTTGATGTTGGTGGCTGTTTTCTTGGCTTCTGCCACAGCCTTTACAACCTTTGTAAGTCTTTCTTCATCAAAGGTCATTGTAGTAGGGAAATAAGAGGTCACACCCTGAGACTTTTCAAACTCAGCCATTTGAATGACACCGTTTACGTCCGCGTCACAAGTGTCATGTCCGATACATCCGTGCGTGTGGATATCGGTAAAACCGGGAAGGATGTAATCAGCGCCTTCTTTCGGTCCTTCGGACTCAATCTTTACCGAAGCAATCTTTCCGTTCGAAATCTTTACTGTACCGTATGCAATCTTCCCCGCATCGGTAAATATATTTCCTGTCAATGCTCTTTCAGCATTGTCATTTGTAACTGTCATGTCAGTGCCTTTCCGGGTTTCGGCAAAGTCTTCATTTGCAAAAAAAACCCTCTAATAGTATACTCTAATTACCTTGTTTTGAAAAGGCAAAAAATCCTTAAGATAGTTATGAAAGGAACCGCTATGAGCAGGCTCTCCATCGTCATTCCCGTATACTTTAACGAGGACACTCTTAAACCTCTCTATGATGACTTAAAAGAAAAAGTTCTTCCGGCTTTGGAGGACTATGAGATTGTCTTTGTGGATGACGGATCCGGTGACTCCTCCTGGATCGTCATGAATCAGATCCGCGAAGCAGATGACCGCGTAAAATGTGTGCGCCTCTCCAAAAATTTCGGTGAGCACGCAGCTCTCCTTGCGGGCCTTTCTGTCTGTACCGGTGACTGTGCCGTTACCAAGCAGGCAGATCTTCAGGAAGACTCGTCTCTTATTCTCGAGATGTATGACAGCTGGAAGAAGGGAAACAAGGTTGTATTAGCCATCCGCAAATCCCGTAAAGAAAATCCCATCAAGGTTTTCTTTGCAAACCGCTATTATTCTCTCATTCGCAAAATCGTAAACAAGAACATGCCCAAGGGCGGCTGCGATTGCTATCTCATCGACAGAAAAGTCATCGAAGTAATCGAACGCCTTGACGAAAAGAACTCCTCCCTCACCCTTCAGGTTATGTGGGTAGGCTTCAAAACCGATATGGTTTATTTTGACAGAAAAGACCGTGAAGTCGGCAAATCGCGCTGGACTTTGGCAAAGAAGGTGAAACTCGTCATCGATTCCGTCATGAGTTTTTCTTACGCGCCCATGCGGCTTATGATGGGTCTCGGAGTAGTCTTTGACATCCTGGCTCTTGCTCTTTTAATAGCTACGATTGTTGAAAAAATCGTCAAAGGCGAGGCTTTCGTCCCCGGATACGCTTCCCTTATGTGCGTTGTTCTTTTCGGCTTCGGAATCATAATGTTTATGCTGGGAATCCTGGGCGAGTACATCTGGCGAACCCTGGATGCATCAAGAAACCGTCCGCCCTTTATAATTGACGAAGTCAAAGAAAAGAAAAACGAAAAATAAGTCTTCGACCCGGTTCACGCTTGCACCAAAAACACATAAATGCCGCACCCAATGAGTGCGGCATTTTTAATTCCAATTATCTTTCCTCCCTGAAATACGACAGTCCCAGGCTCGCAGGGGGCTGGTTCTCACGTTTGTTGCGAACCGAGGTGATAACAAGCACCACAAGAGTCACCACATAGGGGATCATCTTGTAAAGTTCCTTAAATTCCATGTGGCTGCCAACGGGCAGGTACAGATACAGGATGTACAGACCGCCGAAAAGGATCGAAGCAAAAATGCTCAGATTCGGACGCCAGATGGTAAAGATTACGAGAGCGATGGCAAGCCATCCTCTGTCGCCGAAAGCATCGTTACTCCAGACGCCGCAGGCGTAGTCCATGACGTAGTAGAGGCCGCCGAGTCCCGCGATCATACAGCCGATGCAGGTGGCAAAATATTTGTAGCGGGTTACGTTGATCCCGGCTGCATCCGCAGTTGTGGGGCTCTCACCCACTGCGCGAAGGTGCAGGCCTATCCGCGTTTTCTTTATGATGATGGACGAAGCAACGGCGATTAAGATCGCCAGGTACGCCAAAAATCCGTAGGATAAAAAGATCTTTCCAAACCACCCGAGCTTATCCGCAAAGGGAAGCGTCCTGCTGAAATATGAACTGGTCTTTGAAAGTGCGATGGAGGGCACGTCGCTCTTGGCAATCTTGATCAAAGACCCGCCAAAGAAGTTACCGAAGCCCACGCCGAAGGTGGTCATGGCAAGACCCGTAACGTTCTGGTTTGCCCGGAGCGTTACCGCCAGAAAACAGTAAATCAAGCCCATGATCAGGGATCCCAGCAGCGAACAAAGAAGCGGGATCGCGATCATCAAAAACGCATTCTCCGGTGCTCCCCCCGCAACCGACTGCTCATAAAAGAAGGAGCCGATTACGCCGCTGATGGCGCCCACGTACATGACGCCCGGGATACCGAGGTTAAGGTTTCCCGATTTCTGTGTTATTATTTCACCCGTGCTGCCGAAAAGAAGGGGAATTCCCTGTCCCACGGCTCTCGGAATAAATACCGCAAGATCAAACATTTTCGCTTACCTCCTTCTTTTTCGTAAAGCTTATCTTGTACGAGATAAAGAACTCGCATCCGATGATAAAGAAAAGGATAATGCCCGTAAGTATGTCCGCAAAGGAATGGTTCAGCCCGAAATCGGTGGAGATCTGGCCGGCACCCCTTGAAAGGAAAATGATAAAGAGGCTGGCAAAGATCATGGTTATGGGATTGAACTTGGCAAGCCAGGAAACCATAACGGCGGTAAAGCCCTGTCCGCCTGCGATGGTGGTGGTTACCGTGTGACTGTCTCCCCCTACGAGCAAAAGTCCCGCAAGTCCACAAAGAGCACCCGAAACAAGCATGGTACGGATGATGACCTTCTTAACCTTCATGCCCACGTATCTGGCGGTGTTTTCGCTCTCGCCCACCACGGCGATCTCGTATCCGTGCTTGCTGTAGTTAAGATAGATATACATGCCCACGGTCACCAGAAGTGCTACCACGATATAAAGAATGAATTCGTTGCCAAGTTCGGGGAGCCAGCCGATATGGGTTGACTGGTTGATGATACCGATCTTGCCGGATCCCTTGGGAACCTCCCAGACGATGGCGAAATATGCCACCAGCTGTGTCGCAATATAGTTCATCATAAGTGTGGAAAGGGTTTCGTTGGTATTCCACTTTGCCTTCAGTGCTGCGGGAATAAATCCCCAAAGCGCGCCTGCCATCAGGCTTGATAAAACCATCACAACTATGATGAGTGCGTTCGGAAGTTTCCCTGCCAAACAGATCATGCAGGCTGCAGCCGCAAGACCGCCTATGAGCACCTGCCCTTCGCCGCCGATGTTCCAGAATTTCATGCGAAAAGCAGGGGTAAGGGCCAGTGAGATTATCAAAAGTATGGATGTGTTCTGAAGAGTGATCCAGGTTCTTCGGGGGGTTCCGAAGGCACCCTTGACGATAGTGGCATAAACGCTGATGGGGTTGTCACCGGTCAAAACCGTTGTAACTACAGCGCAGACCAAAAGTGCTGCGACAATCGCTGCAAGTCTTATCAGCATCGCTGTCTTTAAGGGCATCGCAGCCCTTTTCACTATATGGAAACGAGGCTCTTTAATCTTAGTTCTCATGTTCGCCTCCTACTCTGGTCATCAGTATTCCCACCTCATTCTTGTCAGCCGTGCGTCCGTCCACAATTCCGCTGACCCTGCCGCCGCAAAGCACCAGGATCCTGTCGGAAATTCCCAGAAGCACATCCAGGTCCTCTCCTACGAAGATAACGGCGACGCCTTTTTTCTTCTGCTGATTGATAAGGTCGTAAATGGTGTACGAAGAATTGATGTCAAGTCCTCGCACTGCATATGCGGTAAGAAGCACCGTGGGCGCGGATGCAATCTCACGTCCCACCAGCACTTTCTGTACATTTCCGCCGGAAAGGCGTCTTACGGGAGTGGAAACCCCGGGAGTCACAACCTCTAAGTCCTTAACAACGGTCTCCGCAAGATCGTGAGGAGCTTTTCTGTCGGTAAATACGGTCTTTCCGCGTCTGAAGGATCTTAACATCATGTTATCGGTCAGGTCCATGTTTCCCACAAGACCCATTCCGAGACGATCCTCGGGCACAAAGGAAAGGGTAACACCCATTTCCGCAATCTTAAGGGGATCCTTGCCGAGAAGCTCGTCCTTTTCGTTATCGTCGGTGATATATGAAATGCTTCCGGCCTCCGCAGGCTGAAGTCCCGCGATGGCCTCCAAAAGTTCCTTCTGACCGCAGCCCGAGATTCCGGCGATACCCAGTATCTCACCGCTGTTGGCGGTAAAAGAAACATCCTTTAATTTTACTATTCCTTCTTTGTTCCGAACCGTAAGACCGGAAACCTCGATACGGGGTTTGGGATTAACGGGATCGGGACGCTCAATATTAAGAGTAACGGCATGGCCTACCATCATGTCAGTCATTTCTTTGGCGTTGGTTTTGGCAGTCTCCATCTCACCCACATAAGCGCCCTTTCTGAGCACGGCCACTCTGTCGGAAAGAGCCTCAACCTCATGCATCTTGTGGGTAATGATGACAATGGCCTTTCCATCCGCACGCATGTTGCGAAGTACCGCGAAAAGCTTGTCGGTTTCCTGAGGCGTCAAAACTGCGGTAGGCTCATCAAGAATCAGGATATCCGCTCCTCTGAAAAGCACCTTGACGATCTCCACCGTCTGTTTCTCCGAAACTGACATATCGTAGACTTTACGATCGGGATCCACCTCAAAACCGTATTTGTCACAGATCTCACGGATCTTTCGGGAGGCCTCCTTAATGTTAAGCTTTCCTTCAAGACCAAGCACAGTATTTTCCGCCGCAGTGAGCACATCCACCAGTTTAAAGTGCTGATGGACCATACCGATGCCTAAGTTGAATGCGTCCTTGGGGGAACGGATGACTGCTTCCTCTCCGTTTATGAAGATCTGCCCTTCGTCGGGATAATATATTCCCGAGAGCATGTTCATGAGAGTGGTCTTGCCGCTTCCGTTTTCTCCGAGAAGTGCCAGGATCTCACCCTTATAGATGTCAAGATTGACCTTATCATTGGCGATTACCGTGCCAAAGGTCTTGGTAACGTTTTTTAGCGAAACCGCTGCCTGCTTTTCCAAAATGTACTCCTTAATCATCGGATGTCTCCCGGCAGAATGCGGAAAACACCCTGTAAACAAAACCGAAAACGAGGGCGGAACTGCCCGCCCTCGTAAATTTTACTAAATTGTCAACTCTCTATCAAGTATAATTCGCTTTGATTAGCCGAAGTTTACATCAAGAAGGGTGATACCGTCGATCTGGATATCGAAGTAAGGTGCGGAACGGAATGCTGCACCGGACTCATCGAAGTAACCGTTGGTGATAACTTCGTGATCGGGAGTGTAGTCCGCATCGGTATCAACGTCAGCCATGTAAGAAGAAAGCTTTTCGCCGCCCTTGGTGAAGGTATCGGTGTTGAATACGTGAAGGGTACCTGCCTTAAGATCTGCGGTAGCCTTGTCGATCGCATCCTGAGTACCTGCTGCTGCAGCGGAACCAAGCTCGGTAAGTTTTACAGAACCTGTAGCGATGGTACCGGTCCAGTCGGTGTCGATGGTCTTTCCTTCCATTGCTGCCTTGATTGCATATTCAAAGTAAGGCTCCCAGTCGATTCTGGAAGAAACGATAAAGGTGTTGGGAGCAACCTTAGCGGTGGAACCGTTGTAGGAAACGTTGGGAACACCTGCGGTCTCACATGCGGTGGGAGCACCCATGGAGTCGGCGTGCTGGGAAATAAGTACGCAACCGTTGTTGATAAGCTTGTTGGCACCTTCTTTTTCAGCGGTCTCATCATACCAGGAACCGGTGAAGGTTACTTCCATGGTAGCGGAAGGGCAAACGCTGCGAGCACCGAGGAAGAAAGAGGTGTAACCGGAAATAACTTCAGCGTAGGTGAATGCGCCGATGTAACCGATCTTAGCCTGTTCAGCGGTGATCTTGCC
>JAEEGK010010040.1_pt1 | contig 21921 bp, 12 predicted proteins | sample 8958771 | NCBI WGS metagenome assembly JAEEGK01 (sample SAMN16246547, study PRJNA631951) | gut metagenome | biome: gut microbiome; feature: rumen; material: SC-attached | host: Bos | place: Iran: Karaj | collected 2018-10 | reverse complement strand
AGATCTGATGGAATTAAAAATGATTTTGAGCGTTTTTTTGATCAAAATATCGAAAAATTTAAAAATGGAGAAAAAGTAGATGGAAGTGATTATTTAAAAAGATTTGAGGAAAAAAAACAAATGATTCAAATACAACATTTATGTTTTGTATTAGAATTTTCAGAATTAGAAGAAGGAGAATATTTTATAAACATTCCTTTTAATATTGAAAAAGAAGAAGAATCAACAATTTTAGGATCTCATACATCAAAGATATAATGAAAATAAGTTTTATAATAGAAAGTGAAAATCAAAACTCTAGTTAAAAAAAATCAAAATCAAAGAGTCAATAAATAACATAAATATCTTAAAACTATTATTAAACACTTCATTGTTAAAAATTAATTCTTTATTTTTTATTTCTTTATCAAAAAATCTAATTTTTGTGATTTAAATTGATTTTTATTGATAGTTCTAATACTAAAATATACAGGATATCTAAAAGAATTTTCATCACTTTCAAAATCTCTTAAACATTGGGAAAATAAATTTAAAGAAATATTAAAATAAAATTTTTTTTTTTCTGTTTCTTGTTATTTAAATTATTCTTTAATTGAATTTATTTTTTTTATTAATTATGTATTTTTTATTTTATTTTTTGGTATTAATGTTTTATAAACATGTACTTTAAATATATGATTATTAGAATCTTGTTCTAAAAAAAACATTCTTACTATCAAACTAAAATAAATTTATTTAAATACTCTTCTCAACAAGAAATTATTTTCACAGAATCAAAAACCTACAGATATAAAAATATAAAAGAGAATAATAAATATAACATATATATATTTCAATTTCTCTAATAATTTAAGTAAATAAACTAATTAAACCTAATAAAAATTAGGGTTTCCATCATTATAATGTATTTTATTTAAAAATTGGTGAGAAAAAAATATATTGATACCTTAATAAATGTATAATAATGTAGAAGAGAAATTGAATTATAATATGAATTGATATTAATGAAAAAGATAAAATAATCAATAAATTAAAAGAAGAATTAGATTTATAGTGGTTATAAAAATAATAAAAGAAGAAAAAATAAGAAATAGTCTTAAAACCAATAATAATATAAAATTAACAGACTAACAAATAATAATTACAAATTTACTGAAAAAGAATAAAATAAATAATTATTAAACAAATACCAATGTTATTCTATCCTATTTTTTTAAGGATCATAAATGAATTCAATTTGAAAAGGAATTTTACTTTACACAGGAAAGTTTTTTGAAATAGTATTATTACAACTTATGAAAAGTAAGAGGGTAATTTCTAATTATTGATATTCTATTTGTAGTATCATTGAAATAAAAGATACTTCTAAGAATTTTTCTTTAATGAAATAATTCATTCTCTTCTTAAAATAAATCAAATGAATAACAAAAAAACTATATTAGTTTTATAGCAATAAAATAAAAGATTTTTTTTCCCATATTTCAAATAATTTTTGCTTTTGTGAATTGATAATTTATTTAATTTAAAAAATATTGTATATTATTAATTTAATTTTAATTATTTTTATTATAGATTTTACTTATGAAGCTTTGAAATTAAAATATATTTTTATAATTTAATATAAAATGAATAAACAAAATAAAAATTTGAGTGATTTTGCAAATAAAATAAGAACTTTGCTTTTAATAAGAATAAATGATGAATTAATAAAAAATAAAAAAAATAATCATTTTTTCATAAACAGCAAACCTTTAAAAAAATATGATGATTATAATGATTTTATTATATTAGAAAGAGATACAATTGGTACAATTGATATTTGTGAAAATAAAACTTTAGATTATCATGAATTTTTTAAAGCTCCAAGATATAAATCAGTTGAAGAAATAATAGTTCCAACAAGAAAATTAAGAATTTCAAAAAGAAGAAATGCAATAATTTCTATAGAGAATAAAATTAGTTTAACTAAAAATATAAAACTTAAAAAGCAATATCAAAATAAGCAAAAATTAATAAATCATAGTATAAAAGTATTAAGATTTTATTGTTCTCATTTAAAAAGTAAACAAGTATTAAAAAGAACCTCAATAACAAGAAATAATAGTGAAATAATAAGAAGAAAAAAATATGCAAATATTGGAAGTAATAGTCATGTTTTAACACTAAAAAGTGATGCCATGAAAGTTAAGAAAATAAAATTTGAAAATGATGGTGATTCTATTATTCATTTACATAAAATGTATAAAGCAAAAAAATCTTCTAAAAATGTAATGAAAAAAATGAAAGATTTTGATTATTTAAAAAAAGAAGATAGTAATATAAATACAAATACAAGAAACCATTTAGTTTTTGAATGAAATTGTTTAATTTGTAATCAATTTGATTTTTTGTGGTATATTAATATGATAATATTTAATTTATTTTTTAAATTAATTATAATGAGTTTCGCACAAAATATAAATTCTTTTTTTTTAAAATTCTTAATTTTATATCAATATATCTGATAAATACTTTAATAATTTTGCAAATTCATAATAAAATGGTATTCTTTCATAAGAAACAATTATTTTTTTACCTGAAATTCTTAATGTTATATTCTTTTTTTAATGAATAAATATAGCTTATTTAGACTAAAACCTGTAAATATCTTAATTGATGATAGACTTCATTCGAAATTATTTGACTTTCTACCTTTCTAAATAATAGAAAAAAAATATGACATATGTCAAAAATTCAATCATAATCAAATCCAAAAAAATGAAAAAAAAATATATTCCTGATAATAAAAAATAAATTTAACCATTACAAATCGTAAAATTATGATATTTGGTAATTTGGAATAATAATAATGAATAATTAATGTTTATATTTATTTCAAAGGTCAAAGTATTTTTGAAATATGTTATAATAATATAATGAAACATAATCAATTAATTCAAACAATTTATATTACCATAAAGTACCTTCAAATGAAATCAATTTGTGATTCAGAATTTATTAAAAGAAAAACGAGCTTTCAGGGAGAACATTATATTAAAATAATGATAACACTGGAAATGATATTGAAAAAAAGTCTTTCATAACCTTTATATATATAAAAACAAATAACTTTAATAATTTTTGATTGAGGTGTTGTTAAAATATTTGAATTTAATTCATAGAGTTGTTTACTAATTTTTATCACTAAAAGTAAAAATAGTATAAAATTAATAAATTTATTAAATTAAAGATTAATTTAAAACACATTTTAAAAACATTAAATATTATTATTACTTAAATTAAAGTGTAAATAAGAGAAAATACAGTTTATAAAATATGATTATCTTTTAATAATATTTTTCAATGGAATATAAGATTTATTTAATATAAATAATATTAATATATTAATTAATAATTAAATTATAAAACAAAATATGTCACAAATCCATCAAAATCAAATGAACAATACTCCTAATCAACAATTTCCTCAAAATCAAATGCAATTAATGACAAATAGAAATTTTACTCAATATAATCAAAATGAACAACAAAATATTCAAAATATTCCAAATTTTCAAAATTATAAAGAAGAAGATATAATAAATCAAACTAATGAAATAAGAAATTTTATTGATAATAATAATATAAATGAATTATATAAATACATTAATATTAATCATCCTTCAAAACTTATTCTTCAAAACGGATTAATATATTTATTAGATGAATATCAAAAAAATCCTTCTTTTTATAAATTTTTAGAAATTTTTATTTGTTCTGGAATAGATGTTAATGAAACTTTTATTTATAATCATCAAAATTTTACTCTTTTAATGTTTGGTTTTATTGTCAATGATACAGAATTTATAAAATTAATATTAAAATTTGTTCAAGATATTAATCAAAATGACGGCAATAATAAAAATGCAATAATATATTCTGTATTATATAATATGAATGATAATCCAGAATTAGTTTCTTTTTTGATAAAAGAAAAAGCAAATATAAATTCAACAACAAAGATAGAATTAAATAATTTATATGAAGTGCATTCAGTATTTACTTTAGCTTGTATTAAAGGTTTGACTAATATTGTAAGATTACTTTTAGAAAATAAAGTTAATGTAAATTTCCCAACTCAACCAAAAGGAGATACTGGATTACATTTAGCTGTTCAAAATAAACACTTTGAAATTGTCAGAATGCTTTTAAATAATCCTATGGTATATGTGGATCAATTAAATACTTTTAAATATAAAGCTTTTGATATTGCAAAAACAAATGGATATCATGAAATAATGGAATTATTTCAAAATTATTATAATATGAAAAATGTTATGATTAATAATAATAATTCTCTTAATATGAATAACAATAATATGGAAAATAATAAATTTCAAGGTAATATGAATGTAGCACCAACTCCTGTTATAAGTAATATGAATATTAATAATAATAATCCAAATATGAATAGTAATCTGAATTTGAATAATAATATTAATATTAATAATCAACAAACTCCAATTATTACTAACTTAGATAATTCAATTCATTCTAGTGATATTGGAGAAACTATTGAAGATGATAAAGATAAAGATAGTGTTAGTAATTTAAGTATGGCACCTAATGTTCAAATGTATCAAATTAATAATTCACATTTACCTATTCAAAATATAATTCCTAATAATGAGAATATATATAATAATAATATAAGGGATAATAGTCATAAAAAAAAGATTTTTACTCAAAAAAATTTAGAAGACCTTAAAAATAAATTATCAACAAAAATAACTAAAAATACAAGAAAACATAATGGATATAATATACAAATCCCAATAGAGTTTATTTTAAATAATAATAATAATAATAATACAAATACATATGGTTCAATTGATGAATTTAATAAATTAAATAATTTTATAAGAATTTCCAATACTCCAACTTTATGTTTAGATTTAACAGATAAATCATATGAACTTGAATTAAAATTATCAAAACTAAAGAATCAATTAAATGAAAAATTAGAAAAAATAAAACAATTAGAAACTCAAAAATCAGAAAGTGAGAAAATATTAAATGAGCAAAAATCATATCTAACCAAAAAAGAAGAAGAATTGATAAAATTAAAATCATCAAGTACTCAATATGATACTCAAATAAATGAATTAATAATTAAGAAAAATGAATTAATATCAAAAATTCCTGAAAGTCAAAATTCAACTCCATCAAAGAAAAATTTAAGTGCAAAAGAATATCAAGAATTAAAATTCCAACCAGCAAAATATGATGAAAATTTTGTAACACATATATTACAAAAAGATTTATTAGATTATCAAACATATATTCAAGAACAAATGCAAATGAAAAAATATAAAATAGAAAAATTAATAGCAAACGTTCAATCAACAGTAAATGAAGTATTAAAAAATAGTGAAATAAAAGTTTATGGATCTTATGCTACAGGATCAGCATTACCTTGGAGTGATTTGGATTTAGTTTTAATAAACAGAAATCCAAAAATAAATAATGTTGAATTTATTTTAAGAAGTATCTACCATGGCTTTAGAGACAAATTATGGATAAATTCTATGAAATATTCTGATAATTTACCTATGCCAACAATTAAAATTATCACTACAAATGAATTTAATTCTATTCATATTATTCTTTCTGTTCAAGATGATAAACATTATGGATTAAGATGTGTTAATTTAGTTAACAGTTATTTAAAAGAATATACTGTATTATTACCTTTGGTTTTTGCTTTGAAAACTATATTAAAAAATGCTAACTTAAATAATAATAATTTAGGTGGTTTAAGTTCTTATGGTTTAATTTTAATGGTTGTTTCATATATTCAAAGTAAAAGAGATAATAACAATTTACAAGATGAAGAAGTTGATATTATAGGAAAAACATTTCACGGTTTTTTAGGTCATTATGGAATTTATTTTGACTTTAATAAATATGTTATATTAACATATCCAATTAAAGATAATAATACAACAAACATTGATAAAGATTCAGTTTTAAACTTAGGTGCAAGTAACCATGAATTAATTATTGTAGATCCTTTAAACAATAAAAATAATGTGGCACAGAATACTTATCAATTTATGAATTTGAAAATGGCTTTTATGATTGCATTTATGATTACTAAAGAAGATTGTGAATGTGGTTGTCATTATGGAAGAGCACTTCATGAACATACTTTAAATTCTACTGAACATTGTATTTTAAAAAGAATGTTTAATTCTGTTAAAAGATTTAGTGATAATACGAAATGAAATTTAAAAATTATATAGTTTAAAATATATAAATTTAAAAAATTATATATTTATTATTATTTTTTTATTATATTTTTCCACTTTTTTAATTTATTTTTCACAAAATTTAAATTTAAAAAAAAAATTATGGATAATGACATTCAAAAATTTCAAGAAATTATTAAAGTTCACCAAAGTGAAAATCCTTTTGAATTACAAAAAATAAATGAATTTAATCTAAATCAAAATAATGTATATTCAAATGTTCAAAACAATCAAAAAGAATTTAAGAAAATCGATTGGATGTTAGAAATGGACACAAGCGGTATTCCAAAAGAAGATGATAATGGAAATTATTTGAATCAATCAGATGAAGCAATAATATCAAAATTTTTCCAAACTAAAAATGGTATTATTGAAGAACAATTTCAGAACAATGAATTAGTTAAAGATAGTATTTCAAATGAAAATTTTATTCAAAATCCAAATGTAAAACTTCAATCACCTCCAAATTTAAATATATCAATACATACAAATCAAAAATCTAATGACCCAAAAAACAATTTTAAAGACAATAATAATAACAATAATACAATTAATAATAATAGTAATTTAAACAATTCTTCCTTTAATCTTCAAAACAATCATCTAACACCAAAAATCGACAAAAAATATTTCATAGATTTAAAAAATATAGAATTTAATCGTATGGGAATAACAAATCAATTTTGTTTAAAAGACTTCCAAATAGGAAAAAAATTAGGAACAGGAAAATTTGGAAGAGTATACTTAGTAAGAGAAAAGAAAACAGGATTTATATGTGCATTAAAATTAGTAAATAAAAAGCAATTAATATCAAATAACGTAGAAATACAACTTCGTAGAGAAATAGAAATTCAAAGTCACTTAAAACACAAAAACATAATAAGATTATATAATTTTTTTTGGGATTCTCATACAATATATTTAATATTAGAATACGCTCCAGGAGGAGAATTATATAAAGAATTAATGTCATCACCCAATGGAAGATTTTCAGAAGCAAAAGCAAGTAATTATATTAATCAAATGTGCGATGCATTAGAATATATTCATAAAAAACATGTTATTCACAGAGATATAAAACCAGAAAATATTTTAAATAGTTTAGGTACTATTAAATTAGCTGATTTTGGTTGGAGTATACATACTCCAAGTAAACAAAGAAAAACTTTTTGTGGTACTTTAGATTATCTTGCTCCTGAAATTATTGAAAAACATATTCATGATGATAATGTTGATTTATGGTGTTTAGGAATTTTAATTTTTGAATTTTGTGCTGGAAGACCTCCTTTTGAAAGCAATACTCAATATGAAACTATGAAAAAAATCACTAATTTAAAAGTTGATTTCCCAACCTTTTTTTCTAGAGAAGTTAGAGATTTAATTTTAAAATTATTGAAAAGAAATCCTAATGAAAGAATTACTTTAAATGATGTTAGGAAACATCCTTGGATAAAAAAATACAATAAAAATATATAATATTTTATTTACTATTTTTTTTCATTTTTTATTATATATAAATATAAATGTGGAATGTATTACATTTAAATAGGATATGTCATATACAAGATAAAATTAGAGAACAAAGACTTCATTTAGAAAGAGTAATTACAATGAAACCTGTAATTGATGTTGAAGAACCAATAACTCCATCTTTTTTAAAAACAAGATTAGCAAAAAAAGAAATGGAAGAAGAAAAATTAACAAAAATTGAATATGAAAATGGTTTAATGTTTCGTAAAATATTAGAAACTAATATTCATCCTGGACAATATAATTTAAATCTATTAGCTCCTGAAATTTATCCTGCTTTTAAAAAAAAGAAAAATTTCCGTTATTGTGATTTAAAAAGACAATATGATATAAATAAATCAAATTTAGATTTGTATTCAAGAATTTCTACATTAAAACCAACTTATGATAATAAAAATATTATAAAAGATGCTTATAGAAATAATAAATATAGAGAAAATATTAGTAAAAGTAAAAATATTCAAAATCCTTATTTAAATTTTGATTCTCCTGAAGAATTTAGAAGAAAATTAGAAATTCAAATGATGAATTCTTTAATGGAAAGAAAAAGACCAAAGTCTTCTTTTCCTAATACAAATAATAGTGAAAAAAATAATATTAAAACTACTGCTGCTGATACTAAAAATCAAAATAATACTACTAATAATCTTAAAACTGGACCATCTAATAATAATGACAAGGAAAATTAATTATATGTTTTTTTTTTATTTAAAAAAAATATGTTAAAAAAAATATTTTTTTTAAAACTTAAATCTTAAACCTATTATTTATTATATTTTTTAATTTTTTCTCTATTTTTTCCTAAATATTTTTACAAATAAAATTTTTTTCTAATTTATATTTTTTAATAAAATAAATATGAAATTAAAAAATTAAAAATACTAAAAAAATATTAAAATTAATAAAACATACAAAATAATAATAAAAATAAACATAAATTAAAATAAATAAAATATTTAATTTATCTTTAACTTAAAAAAATTATTATTTAGTATCCAAAACAATAGTATTTTTTCCAAATAATTTCATAAAATCATCATAACTCAATCCAACTTTTAATTCATATTCTCCTCCTCCTAAGAAAAAATACTGAGGGTAAATTTGATATAAACTAATAGGAAATATAATTTTTAAATCAGTACATTTCATTAAATAAGGACCAATAGCATTAAAAGTAAATCCAGTCATTTCAAAAGCAACATCACCTTTAGCTTCTCTAAAATGAAAATGTTTATTAGCTAATTTTAAATTATATTTTTGATTAATATAATTTTTTAAAGTTGTTGCAATTTTAACTGCATTATATTTACTTACATATTGTACAACTACTAAATAATATTTTTGATATAATTCATTTTCAATTGATGAATCAAAAACTGTATTTTCTAATATTATACTTTTACATATTATATCTTTTGAATGAGCATTTAAAATTTCTCTTCTGTGATCTAAACTTAATTCATAATAATTTGATGGACATTCTACTATTCGAAATGAATATGTTTTATTTTTTAAAAAATATTCTGTTAAACGTGATTTTTGGTAATCTAAATTTATTCTATGTTGAAGTTTTAATTCTGGTGTGTTTGTTATTGGAGCATCTGATGTTTCATCATTTTCTGTCATTTTTTTTTTCTTTTAGATTTTAAATATTTTTTTTTAAAATTAATTTTTTATTTTTTAATTTAAATTTATTGTTTTTTTTTTTGTTTATTAAAAAAAAAATATTTTTTAATTTCATAATTATACCTATTATAAAATATTTTTTATTTTTATATTAAATTTTATAAGATTTATTATTCACATGTTAAAATCATCATATTTTTTATTTTTTATTTTATTTAATATATTCTTTATTCTTATTTTTTATTTTCTTTTTTATTATCTTTTTCTTCTTCTTTATTATCTTTTTTCTCCTCTTTATTCAAATAATTTTCCATCATATCTAAAAATTCATTATAATCAATTTCACCATCTTTATTTATATCATATTTCTTAATATAATTATCAACAATTTTTTCATTTAAATTTTCCAATTTTAAAACTTTAATCATATTATTTTTTGAAATTTTTCCACTATTATCTCTATCTAATAATTTAAAAGTATCTTTTAAAGTTTTCTTACTTATAATTTCATTATTTCCATTTATACTAGCAGATAAAAATTCAGTATAATCAATTATACCATTTTTATCAGTATCAATACTATTAAAAATATTTTCAATTTCATTTCCATAATCTTTAACATTTAATTTAATAAAAGCATTTTTCATTTCATTTAAAGTAATTCTCCCATCATGATCAATATCAAAAAGTTTAAATAATTTTTTTAAATTTTTAGTATCTTCGTCATTTAATCTCAATGCAATAAAAGTATAAATAGCTCTTTTAATTTTATGAATATTTTTATATATTTTAAAACATTGAATATTAATATTAGTTAATAAACCATTTGAATTTGGGGCACAATGTTTAATCCAATCATGTTCTAAAACTTGAACAGCACTTAATCTTTCATTTTCATTACAAATCATTTTTTTAATTAAATCTTTAGCTTCATTTGAAATATTATTCCATTCTTTATCAGGAAAATTAAATTTAATTTCTTTAATTTTTGAATAAACTTCTTCATTATTCATTCCATTAAAAGGTGGTTCTCCACTTAATAAGAAATATAATATTATTCCTGCACTCCAAATATCACATTTTTCATTATAATTTCCATTTATCATTTCTGGACTTATAAAATATGCATTTCCTACTAATTTATTCATTCTTGTTTTATTTTCTTTTTCTTCTTCTATTTCTAAATTTTTATCATTTTTATATTTTCCAAATGAATAAATTTTACTTAAACTAAAATTTATTAATTTTATATCTGAATCATTTTTTTCTGATAAAAATAAAATGTTATCTGGTTTTAAATTTCTATGACAAATTCCATTTGAGTGTAAATATGCAATTGCTTGGATTATTTTTTTAAAAATTTTTGCTGCTTCTTTTTCAGAATATATTTTTTCTTCTTCTATTTTTTTTATTATTCGATCATCTAATTCTCCTCCTTCACACATTTCAAATATTAAATAAAAAAAATCTGAATCTTCATATATTTCATATAATTTTATTATATTTGGGTAATCACAATGATATAATATTTTTATTTCTTGATTATTGTCTATTTCATTATCTTTTTGATTTTTTTTTGGTATTCTTTTACATGCATTTTCTTCATTTGTTTTCTTATTTTTTACTTTATAGATTGTATAATTAAAATTTTTTTCAATTTGTTTAATTATTTCATAGTTGTCTAATAACTTTTCTTTTGATATGTTTATAAATGTTTTTTTACTAAAAATAATATCATTTCCTTTTTCAGTATTTATTTCTTGCTGTTCCATTTTTATAATTTTATATGTAATAATTTATAATTATTAAGATTTTTTATTTGTTAAAAATATATAAATTATTTATTTGAAACAATTATACAAATAAAATATTTTTTTTATTATTTTAATTTAATATATTATATGCTTTTTAAATTAGATAATTCAAAAAGTATATTAATCTTTCCTTTTATTTAAATTTTTATATGAAAAAATAATCTTAATAGATTGAAATAAATTATTATTAAATATATAATATTAAAAAACAATATAAATACATCAAATAACATATAATAATATAAAATTTACATTGAAAAAAAAAAATTCTAATTAAATTCAAAAAAAAAAAAAAAAAACAAATATAAAAAATGTTTCTAAAATCACTACTTCCAATAATAATCCTTTTACTTTCATTATCAAAATCCCAAAAACAAATAACAGTAACATTCAATGAAGAAGAAAATACAATAACCTACAAAAACAAAACATACCTTCTTCTTGATACATCAGAATTTAAATCTCCAGTAACTGAATTAGTAGAAGATCATCCATTAACAAAAAAGCAACTAATAATAAATTTCCTCTTAACTCTATTTCTTTTATTTTCAGCAGGAGCAATGTCAGGTTTAACAGTAGGATTTATGAGTATAGATACATTAATATTAGAATTAAAATTAAATAATGGAACAGAAGAAGAAAAATATTACGCAGAAAAAATATTAAATATAACAAATAATCATCATTGGCTTTTAGTAACATTACTATTATGTAATAGTTTCTGTGCTGAAGCAATGCCAATTGTATTACATAAATTAGTTGGTGAAGCATGGGCTATTATTTTAAGTGTTACTTTATTATTATTTTTTGGAGAAATTATTCCTACTGCTTTATGCACTGGACCAAATCAAATGAAAATTGCTTGTTATTTAAGTCCTTTAACTTATTCTCTTATGATTATTACTTATCCTATTTCTTATCCTATTGCTTTACTTATGGATTATGTTATTGGAAAACAAAGTAAAAGTCGATTTTGCAATAGTGATTTAAAGGAATTAATTAAATTACATACTATGGATTCTATTAATAAATTTAATTATGGAAATGAAGATTTAATTAATAATGGAAATATGAATTTTAATTATTGGAATTTTAAAAACGAAAAAAAAAATGATTGTGATGATTCTATTGTTAATAAAAGTGATATTGGATTAAGTAAAGAACAAGTTCAAGTTATGATTTCTACTTTAGATAACAAAAATCAGAAAATTACTAAAATAATTATTCCTATTAGAAATACGGAAATGATTTCTGATGAAATGATTATTAATAATTTCACTTTAGATGATTTGTTAACTAAAGGTTATAGTAGATTACCTGTTTATGAAGGAAATGATAAGAAAAAAATTTTAGGTGTTCTGAGAATAAAACAATTAATTGGAATTTATAAAAATAATGGAAAAAAAATAAAAGATTTGAAATTGACTTTAATTCCTCCTTTAATAATTTCATCTGAGTTAACTGCAGTTGAATTATTAAATGAATTTAAAAAAAGTATGAATCATATTGCGTTTGTTGCAAAAAATTTTAAACGTAATATTAATATATATCATAGTAGAAGTAAATATGGTAAAATTGATTCTAATATTTTAAATGCTGAAATTATTGGAATTGTTACTTTAGAAGATGTACTTGGAAAATTATTTAATGTTCAAGTTTTTGATTATGAGAGAGAAAATGAAAATAATAAAAAGTTCTTTAAAAGTAATTCAAATTCATTTTTTGATAATTTAACTACGAGAAATAATAGTAGAAGTACTGTTAATAATTCTTTTAATGATATTTTTAGTGGAAGTAGAAGTTCTAATAATACTTATGTTAATATTGATGAAATATCTCCTGATAATTCTTATAAATTAATGGAAGAAAATTAAGTTTTTTTTAAATAGAATTATTTAAAAGAGGAATTATAGAATCAAAAACAATTTTTTTTTATTTATATATTTTTTTCTTATTCAAGAAGTAATTTAATATATAAAAAATAATAAATATTTTTTAAATGGGAAATACGAATGTTTTTCGAAATAATTCAAGTAATTTTGTAGAGCAATTAAAAATTGATCTAAAATCCCAAACAAAAATATTAGGAGTATATATAAACCCAAATGAATTTCCCACAAGTGGTTTAATTGTAGTATCATCTAAATCAATATTATCTTATAATCCAATATATGGTTCTTTAAACACATCATATACATTTAAAAAAAATGTTCTTTTAACAGATTATAATAGAAAAAGTAAAGAAGGTTCTCTTTTATCAATAATAACAGATGATATGAAATGTTATTTTATCTCTACTGAAAATTTAACAGTAAATAGAACAATAAATATTTTAACAATAAGTAATTTAAAAATAAGTGATAATAGTAAAATTTCATGTATAAATTTTCATTTAAATGATGCTTTATTAATAGGATGTTCTGATGGAAGTGTAATTAAATGTAAATTAAATGATGAACCTGTTAATTTATTATATGAAATTAAAGGAAATAAATTCACTACTCCAGAAGATGAATTTGCTTCAATTAAAAATGTTTATTCATCTGATACTGACAATCCAACTGAATTAATTGAAGATGATTCTTATAATGATAATTATAGTATGTCATTTAATTATAATATTAAAAATAGATATATTCAAGATATGTTAATTAGTAGTAAATTCAAAGTTTTATTTTGTATTCATAAAATAAATAATGGATATTCAAATGTATCTTTATTTAATTTAAGAACTAATTCATTTATGTATATTTTCTGTAAAGTAAAAGGAAATATAAGATGTAGTGCAATTGATGAAAGAAATGAACAATTATTAATAATAAACTTTAATTTTGAATCAAAAAAAACAATTTTAGAATTTTGGAAATTTTCTGATTCATCATGTCCAATTACAACATATGAAATATCATCTCTTTTAGATTATCCTTTTACAATTACTTCACTTTCATTTACAAAAATTCCATATATTTTTTATGGTAGAAATTCAATTAATGGTAAATTAAAAGGTGATGTTTTAATTTTAGGTTCAAGTAAAGGTGATATTATAATAGGTAATATTTGTAATATTAGAGAAATGAATAATAAAATTGGATTTGAACATTTAATGACTTATAAATTACAAAATAATAATGAAAAAGAAAATGAAGATATTTCTAGTAAATTTGAAATTTCTTATATTGCATATGATTTAAATTTTGATTTAGTTTATTTTGGTGATGTTAGTAGTAATTGTAGATTTATTGAAAAAGTTTTACAGATTGGAAAAAAAGAAAATGTTGATTATAATTTACCTTTTTTTTCTTTTGATGATGATGATATTATTTATAAAAAATTATCTGATGAAAATTGTGATTTTTTTCCTAAATTAAATTATGATTTACCTATTATTAGTATTAATCATGATGTTATTAAAGATAGGAGTATAATATTATATGATAAAGGAAAAAAATTTGATATTAAAAAATATAATAATTCTACAAATAGTATATATATAAATGAAGAAGTAAATAAAGAAAATAATAGTGATGAAGATATTCCTTCTGATTTTGAAGATTTGGATTGTGATTTACAAATAGATAAAACTAAAACTAATAAAATGGAAATTAAATATTAAATATTCATAATAATAAATATTATTATATATATTATTATATTATTTAAAAATATTATAATTAAAATTTTTTATTTCAAATACAGAATTGATTATCATAAATTAATTAATTATTATTAAAATAATATCATATTTAATAAAAAAATAATTAATAAAAAAAAATTTACATTTAATTGTAAATTAATGTCAGAAGTTTATAATCTGAATTCTCAATCTATAATTAATGATTTTGAAAATATAATGTATATCTCACATACATATGATAATGCTTTGAATTATTTTGTAAATATGGAATTTAATTTTTTATCTGATAATACAAATTATATTTATTTGCCAGTTTATCAATCTTATTCGAATTTTCCTTTTCTTTTCTCAAAACGATTTTTTTATTTATTATCAAATGATAAGGAAAAATTATATAAAGATGTATATATTAAAACTATTTCATTAATTTTTTTAGGAAATCTTGAGGATAAAATCAAATTTTTATTTGATTATCTAACTCTTGAAAATGAAAATATTAATAAAAAAGATATTCAAATATTTTTTAATAATATTATTCTTGATTTATCTTCAAATTTTGAAAAATATGAAGATGATTTAAATAATTATATTAATTATATTTTTACATTAACTAAATCAAAAGATAAAATGAATTATGAAGAATTTAAAAATATTTTATCGAATCATGATAGTGGAATATATTATATTTTTTATTTATATTTCTCATATTATAAAACATTTAATTTAGATATATTAAATTTTATAAACTCATTTCTTAATATTTATCAAAAAAAAAATATTAAATATACATCACCAACAAAAAGTAGTTTAGATAGTTCAACAACAATAAGTGATTTCCTAATTGAAAATGATAATAGTTATATTTCACCAAAAAAAAGACATATATTCAGAAAAATAAGTGCATTTAAAAATACTAAAAAAGAATTAATATTAAGTAAAAATATGCAAAAAAATTTTTATCAAATTATAAAAGATATTTTTCCAAATCAAAAGAATAATTTATCTCTTTATTTAAATCAAAATAATGAAATTTTTGATAATGAATTAGAAGATATTAATGAAGATGATTATTCAGATAATGAATCATTAAATGAATTAAATGATTTTGAAAATGAAATAATTCAAATGAAATCAAAAAAATTTGATTCATCTGAAAATAATACTGTTATTATAGAAAGTATTATTAATGATATTTCAATAAATTCAAAAACAAGACAGTCTAAATCAAAATTAAAAAGAAATTCAATTTGTAGTAATAATTCAAAAACCAATTTCACTGATTTAAATGAATTTGAATACATTTTAGTTTTTTTCAAAATAAATAATGAAGTTAAAAACTATTTTTATACCTTACTGAATAATTATTTGTTTTTATTTAACAATAAAAGGATTAAATTAATTCCTCTTAAAAGACTTTTTTTAGAAGAAAACAATATTGATAAAAAACAAAATAAATATTATAATTTAGAATTCACATCTTGTATAAATGATTTAAATTTTTGTTTTTATTTTGAAGATAAATACAAACTTTCTATGTTCATTAAAACTTTTCAATCAAAACAAAATCTCCCATCAATGACTGATACATATAAAATATATAACAATAAAATTATAGGCAAAGGAAACTTTAGTAAAGTTTATTTATGTCAAAAATATTCAAATAATAAAATTTATTGCATGAAAGAAATTAATAGAGATTTTAACAATGAATCAAATCAATTTTTCAATAAAAAAATTTTAAATAAAGAAATAGACATTTGTAAAAATTTTTTGAAGAAAATAAACAACTCATCAATAATTCATTGTGAAGATATTTTTGAAACAAAAGACAAAGTTTATATTATATTTACATATTATAAACAAGGAAATTTAAATTATTTTCTAAATAAATATTATGAATCACCAATTCATATTACCAATAATGAAAGATTAATAACAATAGACAAAATAATAAAACAATTAATTTCAATATTTAAATACATAGAAAAATTTGGAATAACTCACAGAGATATAAAACCAGATAATATTTTAGTTACATATGAATCAAAAAAAGATTTTAAACTTCATTTAAGTGATTTTGGTTTTTCAAATATTGGTTTATATAATCAAAAAATGGAAGGCTGTTTAGGAACTTTAGTTTTTACAGCTCCAGAAATAATAATGACTGATTTTTATTATAGAAATGTTGATACTTGGTCATTAGGAATTTTAGCATTTTTATTATTATTTGATATTCTTCCTTTTGATATTAATAATGATGAAGATGATATTGATTCAGTTAAACAAAAAATTGTACAAAATAAATTTAAATTTCCTTATAATAGGATTGATAAAATTGAATTAGATATTAAAATAAGGAAATTTATTATGAAATGCTTAGTTAAAGATAAAAATAAAAGACCTAGAATATCTGAGATTGAATATATTTAATTATAAATAATCATTTATCTCTTTGTCTTTAAAATATTTTTTTCTTTTAAATAAAGAGTAAATTGTTAGTTTTTGTTTTATAGATTATAATATATTAATATTGATAAATTATTTGATTAATAAACAATGCCTTTTATAATCATATAAATTTGAAATCATTTTTAATATTAATTCTTCATAAGTTTTTAATGTAAATTAAAGAATAGTAATAATTTAAATATAGGGCTCAATAAATTTTTATAAATAAATATTTTTAATGTAATATATAAATATGAAATTTAAAATGAATTTAAAACCAAATTTCTCAAAAATATAAATTTTTAAAAAATATAAAATTTAACCTTTATAAAAAGTAAATAAAAGAATTAAAAGATAATTTAATATTTTTTAAGTATCTCATCATTAATTTGTTTTTGTAAAGCCATACATTCTTTAAGTAATCCAGAATATTCATTATCATTAGCTTTAGAATCAATATAAGTTTGTAAACCATAAATAGTATTTTCATTAGCTTGCATTTTTTTTTCTAATTCTCTCATTCTTTTAAAAATATCATTTTCTTCTAATTGAGCATTTTTAGTTCTATTATTTAAAACTAAAGAAGTTAATAATTTATTATAATTCTCTTTATTTTGTTTTAAAATAACTAATAAATCTTTCATTCTTTTAGAATCTCTTTCAAGAAAATCTTTTTGTTCATCAATTCTTTCAAATTTTTCATTTATTTCATTATGAATTCTTCCTAATTTATCTTTATAACCTTTAATATCTTTTTTAAGTGTTTCATCTAATTTTTCTAATCTTTGTAATTTAACAACTAATTCTTCATATTTTGCTTTTGCTTCTTCTAAAGTATTAACAGATTTTTCAATCATATCTTTTTTTTCTCTTATTTTTTCTTTAATTCCAGCACCAGAGTTTTCTAAAGGACTTTGACCAGAATTTATTTTATCACTTATATTTTCTAATAAAGCAACAACAACTTCTTCTTTTGCTTGAATTTCTTTATAATGATTTCTTTTAATACTATCATAATTTTCAATAAAAGCAGAATATTCTTTATCTTTTTGTGATATTGAATCAACTGCTTTTGTATTATCATTATTTGCATTTGATTTCATTTCTCTTTCTAATTCAATAATTGATTTTTTATGACTTTCTATTATTTTTTTTGTATCTGGTATTTTTTTATCTAAATTATTCTTTTCTAATGTTTGTTCTTTTGCTTTTTGTACTAATCTCTGTTTTAATTCTTCAATACTTAAACCAGCTTCATTTGTTTGTAATTCTAATTCTTCTTTTTTTCTTTGTAATTGACTAATTGAATCTTTTAATTTATGAGCTTCCATTTTATTTGGATTACTTTTTAAAATATTTTCACCTTCAATTAAATCACCATTTAATTTTGCCATTTCTTCTCTTAATTGATATATTTTCATAATATAATTTTGATTATCTTCTCTTATTTGTTCATATTCAGCTTTTTGATCAGGATCTAAATCTAATAATCTTTGTTCAATATTTTGTAAAACTTTATTATTTTCCATTTCAACTTCTTGTAATTCATCTAAAATTTTAGCTCTTTCTAAAAATAAATTATCACTTTCATCCATTTTTTTCTTATTATACAATTTCATTCTATTATAAACATCTTCAATATCATCAGCTTTCATCATACTTCTATATTTATCACCAGCTAAATTATAATCAGCTAATTCACCTTCTAAATTTTGAACTTCTTTAGAAAGAGTTTCATATTGTTTATTTAAATTTGCATAAGTAGTCATATCTGAATTAATAGAACCAATTTCATTATTCATATTTAAAATTTCTTTTGAAATATCATTTATTTTAGTTTTTAAAAGTGTAATATAATATGTTTTATCTTGAATTTTTCTTTCTATTTTTTGACCTCCTGAACCTTGAACTACACCACTTAATCCTTGTCTTGATACTGCTCTGTCTATTACTTTTGTGTCTGTTGTAAAACCTATTGATTTCATTGTGTCTTGATTTATTTGACGTTGACCTGTTGGGACACGCATCCCTGCACGGGAACCTGCTCGGACATTTGACATTTTTTTTTTATATATTTAATTGAGGTGTTATATTTTTTTTAAATAGATTTTTTTTTAGGGGTTTTTTTTGATTTTTTTTTTTAATTTTTTTTGTAGTTTTTTTAAATTTTAATATTTTTTTAAATGATTTTTTTCATTTTATTTTATTAAATAATAAAATTATGAAAATGAATTAAATATTTAAATGATTTAAAAATTTTAATATTTAAAATTGAATAGAAGCTTCTATTATTATTGAACCATACCATGTAATATTCATTGCTTTCAAATTCAATAAATAAATTATTGAAATATATTTAATAATTTTGAGAAATATTATACTAAAATATTTTGAAAAAGGATTTAATTATATTATATTTATAAGATAGATTCATATGAGCATAATCTTCATCTATTTTTTAATATCAATATATATTATTAATAATATTATTATTAAATTTATAATATAATATTTTTATTTTTAATAAAAAATACCTTAGAATAATAAAAAAATAAATAAATTCATAAATTCACAATTAAAATTAATTTTTCCATATATATAAATTTTATAATTAATAATTTTAGAAAATAATAATAAAATGACTAATGAAGAATTAATATTACCTTCATTAATTGATAAAATTACTTATGATATTGATGATGAAAGAAGAATAAGTTCAGATTTCTTTCAAAATGAAAAGAGTGATAAAAAGGAAACAATCAAAAAGAAACAAACATCTGAAAAAGAATATAAAACTAAAATTGAAAAAGATAATAAAATAACTCCAATAACAATAATAAAAACAAATCAAATAGAAACAACAAACCATTTATTTCCCTTAAATAATATTTTCTGTTCTCTTCATCAAAAAGATTATATAAAATTTGATTCAGATTCTTTTTCAATAGTATGCACAAAATGTTTAGATGAAGGAAAAGAGAGTCATTTACAATTTATAAATAATAATGAAATTAATATAATAAAAAAAGAAAAAAAAATTCTTTCTGAGGATGAAATTACATGTTTTAATCACAATAATAAAAAAGGAAGTTTTTATTGTGATGAATGTAAAGAATTTATTTGTAAATTTTGTTTTGCTGAAGAACATAAAAAACATAAATGTCATTTACCAGAAATAATTTCAGAAGAATTTAAAAAATATATTAATGAATCAATTTCTGATGCTGAGAAATTAAAACCTATTTTAGATAATGCAATTGATGAAGTTTCTGAAATTTGTTCTAATTTAAAAGTTCAAAAAAATGATATTATAAAAGTTCCTTCTACAATTATTGAAAGAATAAATGAAAAGAATAATAATCAAATTGAAGAATTTTTAAAAAAATTTATTAATCTTCTTGATAATTTAGATAATGAAGTTGATACTGATTATAATAGACATATTCAAATCAAAGAAAAAGTTCAAAATTATATTAAAGAATTAGATGAAATATCAAAAAAAATAAAAAATGATGATAATTCTCTAAATAATTTTCAATTATGTATTTATCATAAAAAATCAAAAGAAAAAATTACTGAAATTGATAATTTTTTTTCAAAGTCAATGAATTTTTTAAATATAAAATTATTATCATTAATAGATAATTGTGAAAAAACAAAACCAACTTTATTAAATGATATAACATTATTAAATAAATCACTTTCAAATTATGAAAATACTTCACTATCATCAATTTTAACAGGAGAAGCTTCAAATAGTATTTTATTAAGAAGATTTATTCGTTTTATTCATTCTGAAATAAAATTTTTCAAAAATACTTCTTTAATAATAAAAGCAAATTCTCAAATTTTTTTATCTGGATTATCAATTTGTGGTCTTTATATTAATCAAAAAAAAATAAAAAATCCTAATAATGATTTAAATAATAATTTATTAAATAGAGGTTCAATTGATATTAAAATTAATATTTTTCCATATGATATTGAATCAAATAATAAAGGAGAAATAATTTTTAATGAAGACTTTAAAATTTATGGTATTATTGATCATAAAGATCCAAGTCAAATTATTAATTTTTCAAAAGGAGTAAAATTTTTATCAGATCAAAATTATTTAATTACAATTGAAAATATTTCTAAAGATTGTTATTGTGATTTATGGGTTGGAAATACTGGAAATATTAAAAATAAAGATACTCAAACTATTAAATGTCATAATACTCAAACTGAATTTGTTTTTATGAGATCTAAAGGAATTCAAACTGATTTTGAAGAATTTACTTCTGGAATAATTGTAGGTTTTCTTTATTCCAAAAATTAAATTTTTATTTATTATTATTTAATAAATTATAAATTCAAATTATTAAATAAAAACAAAGTTTTCTCACTTCAAAAAAATTAAAAAACCAAAAAAAAATTTATTAAAATACAACACATTAAAATAAATTTATAATAATAATACATCTCTAAAAACTTCAAAAAACCCTAATAACAAAATAAAAACAAAGAAAAAAAAAAAAAAAATAAAAAAAAAAACTTTTAAAAAAAAAATTAATAATATCCTAAAAAAAACTCTTCA
>JAEEGK010010039.1_pt1 | contig 21923 bp, 16 predicted proteins | sample 8958771 | NCBI WGS metagenome assembly JAEEGK01 (sample SAMN16246547, study PRJNA631951) | gut metagenome | biome: gut microbiome; feature: rumen; material: SC-attached | host: Bos | place: Iran: Karaj | collected 2018-10 | reverse complement strand
CATTTTCATTACATTCGGAGAGGCCCACGCTGCGCGAAATATGGTATGCTTTAGATACCGTATCAAAGGAGGGACCCCATGAAAAACAGGATCCTTGTGGTGGAGGACGATGCGGCGATCCGCGACGCCGTACTTTTGAATCTGCAGTTTTCGGATTATGATACCGTGGCATTCGACGACGGAAGAAAGGCGGCGGATGCGCTCGAAACCGATCATGCGTTTGATCTTGCGCTATTGGATATTATGCTTCCCGGCATGGATGGGTTCGAGTTGTTCGGCCTGATGGAGCATTACGGCATTCCGGTCATCTACATGACGGCAAAGACCGATTCCGCGTCCGAGATCCGCGGCCTTCGCGACGGTGCGGAGGATTACATCGTCAAGCCGTTCGATCCGCTGACGCTGATGGTGCGCATCGAAAAAGTCCTGAAACGCATGGGGAAGTGGAACGCGATCTATCGCATCCGCGATATCGTTGTCAACACCGAAACGCATCTGGTGACAAAAAGCGGAAAGTCGGTCGAGCTGCAGCCGCTTGAATTCGACGTGCTCGTTGCGCTTTTAAGACACAAGAACATGACCGTTTCGAGAGAACGGCTGCTCTCGGAGGTCTGGGGCTTCGACTACCTCGGCGAGACGCGCATGGTGGACGTCAAGATCTCTGCGCTGCGCAAAAAGCTGGAGCTGGAGGACGCGATCCGCTCCATCCACAAGCTCGGCTATCGGCTGGAGGATCGCTGAATGAAGCTGCATCAACGCATTACGTTGCTTGTATCGATCGTCCTGATCGTCGTCATTCTTGCGGTCGCGATCTCGCTTCTGCTGTTCGCGAAGAACACGATCCTGTCGTTGTCCGTCGAGCAGGTGCAGCGAAAGCAGCAGACGCTTCGGACGTCGTTTTCCGAGATGGCGAACTATTACGCGCGCAGCGACGATTCCGAAGCCGTACACGATTCGCTTGTGCAGTATTGCTTTACGCGGTTTTCGGATCAGACCTCCGTACTGATGCGCGAGGGCAAGCCGATTTATACCGGCGTTTCGATCGACCCCTCGGCCTATATTTTGGGACGCAGCGAATTGTATGCCGAAGGCGCGCCTGTGTCCGTCACCATACAGGACAGGAATCTTTTGATTGCGGGCGGCATTGCGTCCGTCGGCGGCAAAGAATACGCCGTCTATACCGTGGAGGACGTCACGGACGTTTACGCGCGCATCCGGCGTATGGCGTGGATCTTTGCGGGCGTCAGCTTTGCAGCGATCGCGTTCGGCGCGGCGGTCGTTACGCTGTTGGTCCGCCGCAGCACAAAGCCAATCACGGCGTTGTCCGGCGCGGCGAGGGAGATCGCCGACGGCGCGTACGAAAAACGCGTCTCGGTTCGCAGCAAGGACGAGATCGGAACGCTCGGCGCGGATTTCAACCGCATGGCGGACGCCGTAGAAACGAAGATACAGGAGCTTGAAGAACGCAGCGAACGGCAGCGGCTGTTCATCGGCGGCGTCACGCACGAGTTCAAGACGCCGATGACGGGCCTTCTGCTGCACGCGGGGCTTCTGCGCCGCGCGAACCTTTCCGAGGACGAGCGCGACGCTTCGCTTGCGCATATCGAGACGCAAACGCAATGGCTCGAACGGCTGAAGCAGAACCTTTTGAAGCTTACGACCTCCGACGAGGAGATCGAACTTGAACGCGTAAAGATCCCTGAATTGTTGCATGACGTCAAAGAAGGCGTGGAGCCGAAGCTCAATGAGCGCGGCGCAGCGCTTTCCGTGCAATGCGAAACGGATACGCTTGTTCTGAATCCCGACCTGATGCACTCGCTCCTTAACAATCTGATCGTCAATGCGGCAAACGCCTACGACGCGGACGCGCCCGAAAAGCCGATCCTGCTCACCGTCGAAGATAAGACCTTCTCGGTGTCCGATCATGGACGCGGCATTCCGAAGGAAGCGCAGGAGCGTATCTTTGAACCGTTCTTCCGCGTGGACAAAAGCCGCAGCAAGCGGCAGGGCGGCAGCGGCCTCGGCCTTGCGCTTGTCAAAGCCATCGCCGACGCACACGGCGCGACGATCGCCGTGGACAGCGAACCCGGCAAGGGTACGACGGTTTCCGTGATTTTACCGGAATAACGCAACTTCATTACAGTTTCATTACACTTTAGTGATGTTTTTTCCGCAGGCGTCCGGTAAGCTGAAAGCAGAACGGGAAAGGAGAACCCTATGAAAAAGCACATTTTCATCATTCTTCTTGCAGCGCTGATGCTCCTCTGCGCCTGTCAGCCGACGCCGGACGAGCCGCCGGTGCTGCAGAAGGATCAGGATTTGATGATCCAAAAGGGCGAGGCGACGCTGCCGCCAGAGGAGACCTATACCCCGCCGGAGGCGCCGGAGCGGTTTGTTTATGACTTTGCGGACGGCACATGGACGGTTCACGCCGATGCGCCGATTATCGTTCCGGACGTGCCGATGCCGATGGTCTGGGTGCGCTCGCAGGGCATTTCACAGGAGATGCTGTATCGGCTGTTCAAGCTGTTGGGAAACGGAGAAACCTTTTATCAGCCAAACGGTGAATATATCAGCACAAAGTCGGAAATTGCGGAGAGAATCCAACACATGATGGATCGGTTGGAGAACGGAAGCTATAAGGATTCCGATCTTTCCGAAGAGGAATGGAAAGCGGCCATCGAAGAATTGAAAAAACAGTATCAGACGGCGCCGATGGAAGTCAATCATGAACCGCAGATAAGCGACGGCACGTATCAGTTAATGATAGGCGGCGAGAACGGTACCGAAGGCTTATACATGGAAGCAAGAAATCAACAGCGCTCAATCAGTGCTGCGGCAGCTTTCAAAGCGGATGAAAGCGGTTCATTATTCTGCTACAATCGGTATCTGGAAGCAGATGGACGCAGCTATGATTACTATTGGACAAACGCAAGAAAGGTGGACGCAGCGAGCGAACTGCCGGGCGAGCTGTCTTATGCGGACGCCGTCGTTCAGCTGAACGAGGTGCTTGATACGATCGGCGAACCTTTTGAAATCGAAAGCGTATATCTGATCGATGACGATTCAAACGGAATGGTTGACGGAGATTCCTCATCGGCAGAGCATTATGCGCTGTGCTTTGCCTGCCGTCGCCTTGTCAACGGTGCGCCGACGGTCTGCGATGTACCCGGCACAAGCAATACGAATGCGCTTTTTTCGATTCCGTGGGAACAGGAGAGCTTACGTGTCATCATCGATTCGATGGGGATTGCAAACATCGGATGGATTGAACCGTTGACGCTTCTTGATACGGTTTCCGAATCGACAAATCTTTTGCCGTTCTCTGAAATTCAGAGTATTGCGGAAAAGATGCTGCCGATTATGTATGGGCAAAAGACGGGACATGATTTTATTCAATCACTCGATACGCAGATCACAAGCGTTCGATTGGAGCTGATTCGTGTGCGCGAACAGAATAACACGAAGCAGCTCAAAGGCATCCTGATTCCGGTATGGGCTTTTTACGGAACGAGCGTTGTAACAGACAAGGGAGGATATTCCTCTTATTCCGACTACGGCATGGGCGGCGGCAACGACAATTATGCAGGCGATCAGATCCTTCTCTGCATCAACGCGATCGACGGCACGATCATCGATCCGCTGCTCGGATATTGAAGGGAGGACAGGCATATGAAAAAGCACATATTCATCATTCTTCTTACAGCTCTGCTGCTTCTTGCTGCCTGTCAGCCGACGCCCGACAGTCCGATCGTGGTCGGCAAGGACCAAAGCGTGATGATCGAAAAGGCGGAGGCGACCGCAGCGTATCAGGCCGAAGATCCATCCGCGGTCGACTGGTATGATCGGCTTGGCGCACCGAAGCAGTATGCGACCAATCTGTTGAGCGCGGGCGAGCATCTGACCGTGGACGTGAACGCTCCGATCCTATTGCCGGACGTCGAGCTGCCGGTCGTGCGCGTGTCGTCCTATCTGTTCAGCGACGAGGATGTACACCGGTTCGTCACGGCGCTGCTCGGCGACGATCCGCAATGCGTCGATCCGTGGGGCGAGAACAGCCGGACGAAGAAATCGTATGAAAAGGAGATCCTTGACCGAAAGAATGCGCTGGATCACTGGAACGAGTACGGAAAGAACGTTTACGGTGAATACTTCGAGACGCCGGAAAACTTTGAAGCGTACCTCAACGAGCTGATGCTGAAGGCTTCGAACGCGCCGGAGCGTCCGGAGACCTTTTCCCCGACCTATGAATGGAAATCGCCGAACGTCTGGACAAAGGACGGGAAACAGGAGACCGCAGACCGCTACATGACGCTGCTGACGGTCAATGACGACCTTTCGCAGTCGCGGCTGGACATCAACCGCAGCTATGAGTTCGGTCGCTGCAGCGTGCGCTATCTCAGGGACGCATATGACGAGGTGCGCTATCCGGTCGACCGCAGAACATGGCAGAACGAGCTTTCCGTCAGCGAATCGGTCGCTAAAATAGCAGCGGAAGATTTGCTCGATCGCATGGGGCTCGATCATCTCGGCTGCGCCTTCTCGAAGTTTATTCGCATCTATCCGGGCGACGTAGCGCTGGAGGGCAATCCGTACCATGCGTGCTGGGCATTCATATATACGACCGAGGTCAACGGCGCGCCGCTGACGTATACCGCGCAGACACGCGCGGAAGTAACCGATTACAATTTTGAATGGGAATATGAATACTGCATCGTCATGGTGGACGAGGACGGCGTCGCGGGGCTTACCTATCAAAACCCCTGCGCCGTGGAGGAGATCGAAGTCCCCGCGGCGACGCTGCTTCCGTTTGAAAAGGTCCGTGAGATCTTCGAGAAGATGGTGCTGATCGTCGACAACAACGCTGACACGCGCGGGTATGACATGACATACCGGATCACATCGGTGCGGCTCGGCCTTGCCAGCATCCCTGAACAGAACGGCACGGGCGGACTGCTCGTCCCCGTATGGGACTTTATGGGCGTGCGGATCTATCCCGAATACAAGGAACGATCAGACGACGAAACCTTTTCTCTGCTGACGATCAACGCCATCGACGGCAGCATCATCGTGCGCAGCTGACGCAAAGCATCATCTCTGCAGCGCGCATCCCGCAGGGGCGGATATCATACGCCCGCCGCATGAGACCATCGATGTCGGCCGCAGGTCAACGGAGAGAAGCCTTCCCCACAAGGGGAAGGTGTCACCGAAGGTGACGGATGAGGTGCTGTCCCCGCGCCGATCCTATTCCGCATTTCTGACGCATTTTCATTACAGTTTCATTACAGTTTGGTGAAGATTTCCGCGCGCCTTTCCGGTATGCTGGACCAAAATACCGGAAAGGAGTATTTCCCATGAAAAGAATCTCGATTCTCCTTCTTGCGGTGCTGCTGCTTTGCGCCTGTCAACCCACGCCGGAGGAAGAGGCGGTGGTGCAGAAGGATCAGGAGCAGATGCTGATAGATGCGAGCAAGACGGACGAGCGTATGGAAATTGTCGATCTCTACGAACGTCTCGGCGCACCGAAAACATACAAAAAAAATCTGTCAGCAACAGAGGGACGCCTTAAGGTGACCGTGGACGCAAAGGTGATTCTGCCGGAGGGCGAGCTGCCGATCATCCGTGTGATGCCTGTTGCCATGAGCAGGAACGAAGTGTTTGCCTTTGCGGACGTTCTGCTGCCGGAAGGCTCGGAATTTGTCGAGCACTTCCGCTGTGACGATCCGAACGATCCGGGCGATTCCGAAGACGGGCCGCGTCAACTTTATCTGCAGTCCAAGGGTTACTATGCCCGCGTGATCGAACGAATGCGCTGGGCGATCGAACATTGGAGCGAAGGCGGCAGTCAACTCTACGATATCGACGACTCTACGCCTGACGATGTGGAAAAGAAGATCAACGAAACGCTGCTTCTGCAGAGCCTTGCGCCGGACAAGCTGCCGCGCATCGACCGAAGCGATGTGGATATCGGGCAGATGATCGCAACCGTCGACGATTGGTCCTATTCGAATATTTGCTGTATCAACAATCCTTGGGACGGGTCGACCCTTCAGATCGACTATTACCGCGATTCCTTTCTCAATCCGAACGTCTTAAGCAAGCAGAACGTCCCGAACGATCTCTCGTACCGCGATGCGGAGGCGACGGCGAAAACGCTGATCGAGAGGCTGCCGATTGAGGATTTTGTGTTGAGCGTATCGTGGCCGGGAACGTATGACGACGAATATATGCGCGACGTTTCGTGTTGGGTATTCGTTTTTGCGCGTTCCTACGGCGGCGCGATGGAGACCGTGACGAACGCGGAGCAGACGTTTTCGGACTACAACCATTTTCGCGGTTACGAAAAGATCTTTGTGACGGTGGACGCGGACGGCGTCGCGGGCTTGCGGTATCAGTATCCGTACCGGATTGTGGACACCGTCTCCGAACAGACGAATCTGCTGCCGTTTTCGGAGATCGAAAAAACCTTCAATCGCATGATCACCGTGTACGGCAACCATCTGATGGACGAATCCTTTGAGCACATCCGCATGGAGTACGTCATTACCAACATTCGTCTTGGACTGTGCAACATCCCCGAAAAGGATTCGGAAGCGGGGCTGCTCGTCCCTGCATGGGATTTCATGGGTTACCGGCACGATCTTGTTGAGGACTACGTTTACATGACCAATGAGCTTGAATCGTTCCTGACGATCAACGCGATCGACGGCAGCATCATCAACCGCGCGGGATAATTCCCGTATCCGAAAGGCCTCCCGTACCGCATCGGCGGCGCGGGAGGTCTTTGTGCAGTATGGAGCGTTTGCGCTTCCGTATGCGTCATTCAGAATAGAGGGATTGTCGGTTCGGCAGAACAAAGGTGAAGAGAAAGATCAGCAGCAGACCGAAGGCGGCGGAGAGCGTGACAAGTAACAGATCCGTTGTGCTTTGCAGCATCTGTGCTCCGGATGCCATGGTCGGGACCGGCGTGTCGGGGCAGAACAGCGGCGTCAGAAGCCATACGGCCAGTGCGGCGATAAGCGCGGTCAACAGCCGAACGAAGCAGTAGCGCAAAGCGGAGATCGGAAGCGCGGACGCTGTCTGCAGGATGACGGACAGTCCGCCGAACTGCACAAAGAATGCGACGAGCGAGAGCCGAAGAGGAAGGGACAGGGGCAGTACGGCGATCGACGCCGCGCCGGTCGTAAGCTCAAATAGCCCTTGCATGACGGCGCGGGCAACGGGCTTTGCGGAGTCAAACACTGATAGAAGGCCCGTCGTTTCAAACAGCGCGCCGAGCACGGAAGCAAAGACCATACACCCGAGTATGACAAGGATCGCGCGCACGCCGTCAAAGATCGCGTCCGGCAGTTCGGAAGCCGTGTGCTTTTGTGCGGGCAAATTGACGGTCTGCAGATGTATATGCGACAGCGGAATGCAGCCGAGAAGCGCCGTCCCATAGATGCCGAGCAGCAGCGGCGCGGCGGCGCGGGGATCCGAAAACAGACCGGCGGCTACGACCGAAAGCAGAAAAACGGGATTGGTGAGATTGATCAATGCGGCCGTTTTCTGCGCATCGTGAATGGACAGCATGCCGTCACGGTACAGTCGGCCCGCAAGCCTTGCGCCGACCGGATAGCCGCCCAATGCGCCGAAGAACAGCAGCGCAAACGGCGCGATCCGCTTCGGCAGGCGGGAGAACAGTCCGCTGCGCTCCAATAGCGACGATGCGATCAGGTATGGAAGCAGCGACGGCAGTACGCGCGTCCACCACAAAAGCGCCGCATCCGAAGCGGCCGAAAAAGCGGCGTCAGGCGCGGCGATCAGTCCGAACAGTACGGCAAGCGGCAGGATCCATCCAAGTTTCATAAACCCCTCCGCCAAAACCTATGCGTCGCGTGTCAATCGGATTCGCGCCGTTTCAGCTTTTCTCGGATCTCCGGCAGTGCTTCATAAGCTGCGTTGCGGCCGATGGAGATACATTTTTGCGCATCGTGCGGCACGAGCCGACCCATAAAGGACACGTCGGGACGGATCAGGATATCCGCGGCGGGCGGCTTCAACCGGTCGATCGCGGCGCGCATGATGTCGACGGAACGGAAGGCGATCTCATACGCGTTCGTTCGCTTCAGCTGATACGGCGGAGACAGGCTCAGATCGACAGCGATCACAACGTCTGCGCCGTTTTTCCGGAGGATATCTACAGGTACAGCTTCGACCGTGCCGCCGTCGATGTAGGTATTTCCGTCAAGCGCAGCAGGCGAAAGCAAGCCTGGAATGGCAATGCTTGCGCGTACGGCGTCCGCAAGCGGTCCTTCATGCAGATATTCCGTCTCGCCGGTGCAAAGGTTGACGACGGAGCACCAGAAGGGAACGGAGGCGTCGGAAAACGAACGGTCTGCAGTGACGATGCTGCAAAGCTTTTTGAACTTTTTCCCGGAGAATACGCCGGAGCGAAACGGGTTCGGCGTATCGAGCACATCTTTTCTGCGCAGCTGAACAGCGAATGTCCCGAGGGCGTACAGGTCCATTTCGGCAGCATATGCCGCGCCCACGAATGCGCCGACCGATGCGCCGGACACAAGATCGATCGAGATGCCGGCTTCCTCCAATACCTGCAGTACGCCGATATGCGCAATGCCGCGCATGCCGCCTGAGCCGAGCGCGACGCCTACGCGCTTCCGTTTCCATTCCATATCATCACCTGCCGATGTTTTCGGTCAGTATGCGTATTGCAAAGAAGATTATACGACAACTGGACAAACAAAACTGTCTGTGCTATAATTCCGACAGAAAAGTGTATGATTCGCCGGAGATATCACCTATGAAAAAAACAATTCTTTGTCTATTGATCTTTGTTCTTGTGTTTGCCGCATGCAAATCAAGCGAACAAACGTCGCCGACCGCGGAACCCGTCGCATCGGAAGCGCCGATCACAGCGGAACCGGAAGCGGAAGCAACGCCCGAAGAACAGACCGTCGCCGTGGCAACGACAGAACCGCAGCAAAACCCGACTCTGCCGCCGACGCCGGAGCCGACGGACACGCCCGAACCGACAGAGGAACCGACGCCGACCGCAACGCCGGAACCCACGCTGGAGCCGACGCCCGAACCGACGCCGGAACCGACGCCGACGCCCGTGCCGCCGCTTCTGTTCAACACCAATTTCGTCCTTGCATATCAGCGCGGCGCCGCAACGATTGAGATCAATAAACAAGAAGGCGTCGATCTCGCAGACAAAACAAAAGTAGAGATCCGGCTGGAGGACGGTTCTGTCGTCGGAAAGGGCGTCTATCGCTCCAACAAAGACAAATTGCGGATCGGCATCGAGCTTCCGAAACCGGCGCAGCCCCGGACGACGATTTACCTTTACATCGACGGCGTGTCGTATCCGATCGATACGAAGGACGTCGCCCGCATGGACAACGATTATCAGAAGATATGGGGCAATTACGAACGCGGCGATCAGATGATCACGATCACGTTCGACTGCGCATACGGCGATGTCAATACAAAATGGCTTTTAGAGACGCTCAAGGAATACAACATTCATGCGACGTTCTTTATGACCGGGGAATGGATGAAGGAGTTTCCGAATTGGGTCGAACAGATCATCGAGGACGGACACGAGCTCGGCAGCCACTCGTTTTCACATCCGAATCTCGGAAATGTCAGTGAAACGGAACAGGAACGCCAGATCCGCGAACCCGTCGAGATCCTTCTGAACGAACACGGCTACAGAACGCATCTGTTCCGCCCGCCGTTCGGCTGGAGCAACGTACCGGTCAATGCGATCAGCAGATTCTACGGCTGTGAGGTCATTCGCTGGGGACAGACCACAAAGGACTCCGATGAAAAACAGACGGCCGATCAGATTCTGAACCGCGTATTCAAAGAGATCAAAGCCGGCGACATCATTCTGTGCCACAACGACGCAAAGCAGCTGCAGACCTATCTGAAACCGATGCTCAACGAGCTGATCTCACGCGGATACACGTTCTGCACCGTTTCCGAACTGATGGGCTGGGAATGGGAAGACACTTTCACGCTGCGCGATCAAATGAAAGCGAACGGCGATCTGTAACATCACAAAAGCATAAATGCCCGGTTCCGACAGGATCCGGGCATTATGCTTTTGGGCAGGGGATCAGTCGGTGATGCGCGCAAGCAGCGTATCGATCTCTCCGTCCGTCATGCCGATCGACAGCAGAAATTGCCGCGCGTAGACGCAAAGATCTGTCGCTTCGGAAGCGAAACCCTTATGTTCAGCGCATTCAAAAGAAAAGCGCAATACAAAAGGAATGGAAAACACAGCATCGAAATGGTTTGTATGCATAATTTAGTATTGTAAAAAACGCCCGATCCGAAAACCGGACCGGGCGGATTTGAGTCAGGCTTATGCCTTGCCGTTGCAGCCGAGCACGTCGACCAGCTTGTGCTGGACCATCTTCTGGATCGCGGCACGCGCGGGCTTCAGATACTGACGCGGATCGAAGTGATCCGGATGCTCATGGAAGTACTGACGGATGCAGGCGGTCATTGCAAGACGCAGATCGCTGTCGATGTTGATCTTGCAGACGGCCATACGCGCCGCTTCACGGAGCTGCTCCTCGGGAATACCGACCGCATCGGGCATCTTGCCGCCGTTTTCGTTGATGATCTTGACGAACTCCTGCGGGACGGAGGAGGAGCCGTGCAGAACGATCGGGAAGCCGGGCAGACGCTTTTCAACCTCGCGGAGGATGTCGAAGCGGAGGGGCGGGGGAACGAGCAGGCCCTGCTCATTGCGCGTGCACTGCGCCGCAGTGAACTTGTACGCACCGTGGCTCGTGCCGATCGCGATTGCGAGCGAGTCGCAGCCGGTGCGCTCGACGAATTCCTGCACATCGTCCGGATGCGTATAGGAGGAATCCTCTGCGGAAACGTTGACCTCGTCCTCAACGCCGGCCAGCGTGCCGAGCTCCGCTTCGACCACGACGCCGTGATCGTGCGCATACTCGACGACCTGCTTGGTGATCGCAATGTTCTCCTCAAGCGGAAGGCCGGACTTGTCGATCATGACGGAGGTAAAGCCGCCGTCGATGCAGCTCTTGCACAGCTCAAAGCTGTCGCCGTGATCCAGATGGACGCAGATCGGCAGATCAAAACCTGCGTTCTGTTCGGCGTCCTCGATAGCCGCTTCGATCAGCTTCATGAGATAGATGTGGTTCGCATACGCGCGTGCGCCCTTCGACACCTGCAGAATCAACGGCGCGCGTTCTGCGATCGCAGCCGCGGTGATGCCCTGGATGATCTCCATGTTGTTGACGTTGAACGCGCCGATGGCGTAACCGCCGGCATACGCTTTTTTGAACATTTCGGTGCTTGTTACAATTGCCATAGCCAAATTCTCCTTTGTACAGTTTTCAATGTTATTATATATCCCATAAAAAGGAATTGCAACTGAAACTTTTATGGTTTATACTGATTAAAAAAGATTACGGAGGCAGAAATGGCAGAAAAGCTTCTTTCTTTGATCATTCCCGTCTATTATGAAGAAGAGGTGCTGATGGAATCCTACCGGCGCATGGATGCGGCCATGCAGTCGACCGGTCATCCGTATGAGATCATTTATGTAAATGACGGAAGCCGCGACGGTACGCTGAAGCAGCTCCGGCAGCTTGCGAAGGAGCATCCGGACACCGTAAAGGTCTATTCCTTCTCACGCAATTTCGGTCATCAGCTTGCGGTCACCTGCGGCATGGACCACGCAAAAGGCGATGCGCTGATCATCATCGACGTCGATCTGCAGGATCCGCCGGAGCTGATTCCGAAGATGGTTGAAATGTGGAAAAACGGTGCGGACATCGTCTACGGCAAGCGTCTGAAACGCAAGGGTGAGACGATCTTCAAAAAGCTGACTGCAAAGCTCTATTACCGTCTGCTCTCGTCGATGAGCGCTTATCCGATCCCGCTTGACACCGGTGACTTCCGTCTGTTGGATCGCAAGGTTGCCGACGTCTTTTTGAAGATGCGCGAGCAGGCGCGGTTTTTGCGCGGCATGTCGGCATGGATGGGGTATGAAGCAGTTCCGATCGAGTATGTGCGCGACGAACGCGCCGCGGGCAAAACAAAGTACACGCTGAAGAAAATGATCAAGCTCGCGTGCGACGGCATTTTCAATTTCTCCTCGAAGCCGCTGGAGCTGCCGTTCGGCGTCGGGATCGGACTCGGTTTCTTAGGCATGCTCGGATTGATCGCAATGATCGTCTGCACTTCGATCTTCGGCAGCGCATGTCCGCAATGGCTGTGGGCGGCCGTCGGCGGCACGCTGCTGTTTGCGCTTCTGTTCTGCTTTGTCGGCGTACAGGGCATGTATCTCGGACGTATGTATGACGAGCTCAAAGACCGTCCGCTGTATATCGTGGCCGAAACGCTGAACACGGACGACTGAATCCGCGTTTCTTGACAAATTCTGCAGAAAAACCTATACTATATATAATTACAAAAGGAGGACCCTTTGATGAAAAACAAGAATGCTCGCCTGAATAAAAAATACAGGGCATTGATCCGCGCTGCCGTGTTTGCGGTCATCGCGGTAATCGTTTACTTTATCGGCAAGCACGTTGGGCTCTTTACGGAAACGCCGAAGTTTCAGCTGGACGGAAAAGCGGTCCTTCGCGGCTTGATGATCCTGTTCATCCTGTTTGCTGCCGACGGCATTCTGATGTTCCTGCTCAGCCTGCCGAAGCCGAAGAGCAACCGTGCGCGTACGCTGATCTCGCTGGCAAAGAATATGCTGCGATACGCGGTCATCCTTGCTTCCGTTTGTGTGATCCTGACGATGTTCAACGTCGATATCGTGACGATCCTTGCCGGCCTCGGGATCTTAGCCCTGATCATCGGCTTCGGTGCAGAAAGTCTGATCGCCGATATCGTTACCGGCATGTTTATCCTGATCGACAATCAGTATAACATCGGCGACATCATTGAGGTGGAGGGCTTCCGCGGTACCGTTACGGAGATCAACGTTCGTTCGACCGTTCTGACCGATGTCGGCGGCAACGTAAAGATCATCAACAATTCCGACATGAAGAACATCCTGAACCGTTCGGACAACTCGTCCAAATCGGTGTCGGAGTTCCCGATCCCGTACGAGACCAATCTTGCCGAGCTTGAGAAAAAAATCCCTGCGCTGCTGCAGAAGATCTATGAGGACAACCAGCCGCTGATGCGCAGCGTGCCGGAGTATCTCGGCGTTGACAAGCTCGACGACAGCGCGATCGTTCTGCGCTTCATCGTTGAGGTCGCCGAGGGCGATATCTACATGGGATCCCGCGTACTCAACCACGATCTGCTGCTCGGCATGCGCGCACTCGGCGTAGAGGTGCCGTTCCCGCAGCTCGATCTGCATCAAAAATAAGGCCGACAAACCGAAAGCCTTCCGAATACCGATCAAATGTACGTCCGATGATCTTATCGTCTGAGATTGTTTGACATACGACGCGCAGACGGATATGAGAAAGAGCATTGACGAGCTCAATCAAATACCTCCGGATTACCGGGTTGACAGAGACAGCGAGATCGCGCCGCCTCCGGATGAGTTTAACCGATTTCCGAAACAGCCCGAATCGAAGAAGAAACCGTCCTCGATGCGCAAGGTCATGCTGTATCTTGCATCGATCGGCATTGTTACGCTCGGCGTGATCACGCCGCTCATTCGTCTGCGTTCGCAGGGGAACGGTCAAACGATACCAAGCGCGACGCCGACAGCGGCTGCGGAAGCGACGCCTACGCCTGAGATTACCGCCTCCCCGACGCCGATTCCCACGCCGACCCCGACGCCTGCGCCGACGCCGGTGAAGCTGACCGGCGAAATCCAATATGTCGTATTTGCCGATGCGTTCTGCACGGATCTCGGCATGGAAGGCGGATATGAGATCGCAGTGCTTGACTACGGGACCTTTGACGCCGAAACATTCACCGAATACAAGCTGCCGCCGCTCCCCGAACGGGAGGGGTATACGGCCGTCGGATACGTCCTGCTTGCCGAAAGCGGATTTGACTATTTCAACGGCTTGTATTTCGACGGCGTACAGCCGCACACGATCGGCTCCGTCGCGTTGGGCGACACGCTGAAAGCACAGGATCTCGGCATCGTTCCGCAAAATGCCGATGGCGTTCGTCAGGTGGAGATTCATACGGTCTGGACGGAGGATAACGGAAAGTTTGCGATCGAGTTCTATGATGGAGATACGCTGTTCAACAAAGCAGACGCAGGCTTCCCGACCCAATCCGACGGACTTGTGTATCTTGCCGCGTTCCCGACGCCCGAACATGAAGGACTGATCTTTAACGGCTGGTACGATTCAACCGGCAACAAGATCGACGCCGTCACCTGGTTCGATTTTTATCCGACAAAGCCGGATGCAAAATCGCTGGAAGATCGCGATTGGCAGAAGAACATGCCGTGCCGTTTGTATGCATCCTATATGGATCCGTACGGCAACGAGCAGCAACCCGAGATCCCGCTGCCGGACTGTCATGTCATCTTTTATCAAACACATTCGGTTTCGAACGCCGTTATCACCTTCTCCGATCGTTGGCATACGACAGGCGTGCACATCCGTATCTGGGACGAACAGGTACAAGATTCCGTTATGGAATACGATCTCACGCCGCAGGAATTCGCTTCCGGCATGTGGGAGGAAACAGGCATCGATCCGCAGGAGTTCTATCACAGGCATGCGGATACGTATGAACAGAACGGCTGGACGATCCGGCTGGTGCTGGAAGCCACGCTCACCTATCGTCTGCAGGACGGTACGGTCGGCTCCGTGACGCGCAGCGCAGAAGCGAAGCCGGAGGACTATCCGTTTGTGAGATTCCATGACGCGAATGAGGAGCCAAACGAATACACCTTCCCGGATTGCTTCGTCTGCGAGATCTTTGACGCCGTCAATGAGAATAATCCGTTTGTGATCGATCCGGATCAGGAACTGCAGCCCGGCGAATTCCGCGTGACCGTTGCGGTCGACAACATTACAATTCCGACAGATCTGTACCGCGTGGAGCACCTTACGGATACGTGGGAATATGAAGGCGTGACCTATACAAATCATGCCTATTTCCTGGTGATGCAGCGTCCGCACAGCTTCCCGCCGCACGGCGAGGCAATCGTTACGATCGAGCATCAGTTCCTGCATTATGGATTTGCGACGACCGACAGCCAGTTGATTACCTATTGACAAGACAGTCCCGAGCACTCGGAAGAAGACCGACTGAACCGATTATGAGAAAGGGCATTGACGAGCTCAACCAAATACCGCCGGATTACCGGATCGACAGGGACAGCGAGATCACGCCGCCGCCGGATGAATTTAACCGCTTTCCGGCCGAACAGAAGCCCAAACGCAAGGAACCTTCTGCAATGCGCAAGATCATGCTGTATCTTGCGTCGATCGGCGTTGTTGTTCTTGGCATCATCACACCGATCATTCGCCTGAATCCTTCCGGAGAAACCGACGTCCCGCCTGAAACGCCGGCTGCGTTTGCGGAGACGACTGCTGCGCCGCTTGCAACGCGCGAACCGACTTCAACTCCCGCACCGACAGAAGCGCCGACTGCGGAACCCACGCCCGCACCTACGCCGGACCTGACGCCCGAACCTACGGCGGAGCCGACACCCGAACCTACACCTGAACCTGCGCCGACGCCGATGAGCGGAAAGATTCATGTGACGGTATACTCGAATGTCGTCTATTGGACCGTTCCCGAGGGAGAGGACCCCGGCGTGATTCTGTATGAAGAAACGTTTGACGCGGCGACGTTTACCGGGATCGAACTGCCGCAGCTGCCGACGCTCACGGATTATACGTCATACGGCTACGTTCTCCTTTCGTATGACGGACTGGCATATCTGTACGGCCTATACTTCGATGAATTTGATCCGCATACAATCGGTTCTGTCGCGCTGAACGGCAATATGCTGACGGCAGATGATCTTCAAATCGTACCGAAGAGCATTGAAGACATCTATCAGGCGAACGTCTATGCCGTCTGGGTGGCGAAAGAGCCGAATCGCTTCCATCTGGAGTTCTATGACGAAGACCTGTTCGGCGACTATTACGTCGGCTTCCTGAGCGAATCGGAGGGGTTGGTCTATCTTGCGCCGTTCCCAAAACCGACGCGGGAGGGACTTACATTTGCGGGCTGGTGCGACAAGGACGGCAATATCATCGACGCCGTTACATGGTTCGATTTCTTCCCCGTTATAGAGCCTGCTGAGTCGATGGAGGACCGGGACTGGAAACACCCGATTCCTTGCAGAGTCTTTGCCTGCTGGACGGATGCGGAGGGCAATACCTTCGATACGCGGGGCAGAGCGAGACTTACGCCGGATCCGACGCCCGATCCGACGGAAGCGCCTACACCGACGCCGAAGCCGACGCCCAAGCCAACGAAAAAGCCGACGCCGACGATGTACAGCATAGCGCTTCGCGGCTGCACGTTCTCCGGCGGAGGGTATACGGACGCGTCGAGCGGAAGAGTCGCGGCAGGTACGACGATCACGATCACCGGGAAATCAAACTATTCCAGCGCAGCGGATTTCAAGGGCTCGCCGTCTTCTGCGGAACGGCACTTCGAAGACCCGAGCTACACTTCGGACGGGTATTACGTATTTACGTACAGGTACACTGTAAATAGCGACGTTGCCATATCGTTTTATTCGATCATCAATTAACTTTTTACGCAGATATTACGCCGAAGCACTTGCAATTTGACGCGGTTTAGTATATGATTAAGTGAATCCAAAAACAGGAGGTTTATCTACATGGTAAGAGTTGCAATTAACGGTTTCGGCCGCATCGGCCGTCTTGCGTTCCGTCAGATGTTCGGCGCAAAAGGCTATAAGATCGTTGCCATCAACGACCTGACCAGCCCGGCAATGCTTGCGCATCTTCTGAAGTATGACACTGCGCAGAAAGGCTACTGCGGCGTGATCGGTGAGAACAAGCACACCGTTGCGTCCAAGGAACCGGAGCTTGAAGAAGACGGCAAGACCGTAAAGACGCCCGGCGCCATCATCGTGGACGGCAAGGAGATCCCGATCTATGCAGAGCCGAAGGCACAGAACCTGCCGTGGAAAAAGCTGCATGTCGACGTTGTGCTCGAGTGCACCGGCTTCTACACCAGCAAGGCAAAGGCGCAGGCGCACATTGACGCAGGCGCAAAGAAGGTCGTCATTTCCGCTCCCGCAGGCAACGATCTGCCGACCATCGTGTTCAATGTCAACAACAACATCCTGACCAAGGAAGACAAGATCATCTCCGCGGCAAGCTGCACCACCAACTGCCTCGCGCCGATGACAAAGGCTCTGAACGACAACTTCCCGATTCAGGCAGGCATCATGACCACGGTCCATGCGTACACCGGCGACCAGATGATCCTCGACGGTCCGCATCGTAAGGGCGATCTGCAGCGTGCTCGCGCAGGCGCAGCGAACATCGTTCCGAACAGCACCGGCGCGGCGAAGGCGATCGGCCTCGTCATTCCGGAACTCAACGGCAAGCTGATCGGCTCCGCACAGCGCGTCCCGGTTGCGACCGGCTCCACCACGATCCTCGTTGCGGTCGTCAAGGGCAAGGACGTCACCAAGGAAGCCGTCAATGCCGCCATGAAGGCGCAGGCAAGCGAATCCTTCGGCTACACCACCGAGAAGCTCGTTTCCTCCGACATCATCGGCATGACCTACGGCTCGCTGTTCGACGCGAACCAGACCATGGTTCAGAAGCTCGACGACGACACCTATCAGGTCCAGGTCGTTTCCTGGTACGACAACGAGAACAGCTACACGAGCCAGATGGTCCGCACCATCAAGTACTTCGCAGAGCTGCAGTAATACCAATCGAAACATACGCCCGAAGGGTCATCCCTTCGGGCTTGCTTTTTGCTTGAAAAAAAGTCTTTTCTTTCTGTCGATATTTGATATAATAGAGACATCCTAAGGGAGGAATAGCTATGGAGAATTCTGGCAACAATCGTAAAAAGCGCGTCCTGTCCGGAACTGCGAGTCTGAAGCGCCGCAGCGATACTCCGGTACAGACGAACGGCCCTGCGGGCAGAAAAGACGGCTATCAGGGGAGACGGGCGCAGTTTGGCGCTTCCAACTCCTCCGGAAACTCGAATCAGACCGGCTCGAATCAGACCGGGTCGAGCCGTCCGGGCATCAACATTCCGTTCCTCGGCGGTTCCCAGAACAGCGGCTCTCAAAGCAGCGGTTCGCAGAGCGGCAGTTCCGGCGCGGCGGGCGGTCTCGGCAGCCTGTTCGGCAGCAAAACCGGCAAGATCCTTTTGCTGATCCTTGTCGGCGTTGCGATCTTTTTCCTGATCCGCTGTGTGGTCGGCAAGAAGTCCTGCTCCCTGACCGATCTGTTCGGCGGCGAAGAGAGCGGGATCGCAGAGGATTACGGCATCGGCGAAACGATTCCGTCAAACACGGTACAGCAATCCTTTAATCAGGCGGTCAGCTTTGACGACGCCGACAACAATGCGCCCGCGGCCGTTGTTGCAAGCACCTCGGCGCAGCAGGTCAACAACACCGTATCCAACAAGGCGCGCAGCCGCTATACCAAGATCAAAGGCAACGGAAACGACAAGGTCACCGTGATGATCTATCTGTGCGGCAGCGATCTTGAGAGCGAGCACAGCATGGCGACGGCCGATCTCAACGAAATGCTGCATGCAAATCTCGACGACGATCACGTGAACATCATCGTGGAAACGGGCGGTGCGAAGAAGTGGAACAATTCGGTCATCTCCAATAAAACGAACCAGCGCTACCGCGTAACGAGCCGCGGCCTGCAGATTCTGGACGACAATGTCGGCAAGAGAAGCATGGTCGATCCGAACACGCTGATCAAATTCATTCAGTTCTGCAAGGAGAACTATCCGGCAAACCGCTACATGCTGATCCTGTGGGACCACGGCGGCGGCGCGATCACCGGCTACGGCTACGATCAGACGTCGAGCGGTTCTATGACGCTCGACAAGCTCAATACCGCGCTGAAGAGCGGCGGCGTCAAGTTTGACTTTATCGGTTTTGACGCATGCCTGATGGCGACGTTTGAAACGGCGGTCGTGTCCGAACAGTATGCGGACTATATGATCGCTTCCGAGGAAGCCGAGCCCGGTACCGGCTGGTATTACACGAACTGGCTCTCCAAGCTCTCCGCGAATCCTTCGATCAGTACGGTAGAGCTTTCTAAGGCGCTGATCGACGACTTCACGAACGTCAGCAAGAAGAACTATCCGGGCTGCAATACAACGCTGTCGATCGTCGACCTTGCAGAGTTTGCGGGAACGGTTCCGGATGCGTTCAATGCGTTCTCGGGCGAAATCTCCGACAAGCTCGATCAGTCCGAATACGCCGAGATCGCCGACGCGCGCGCCGACGCACGCGAGTTCGGCAGCTCGTCGAAGGTCAACCACATCGACCTGATCGACTTTGCAAACCGCCTCGGCAGTTCGAAGGCAAAGGCGCTTTCCAAAGCGCTGTCCAACTGCGTCAAGTACAACCGCACGTCGGTTTCCATGAAGAACTCGAACGGCCTTTCGATCTACTTCCCGTATTCGAGCTTCAAGAATATGAACGCCGCAGTCTCGCTGTATGACAGCATCGGCATCTCCGACGACTACTCGCGCAGCATCAAGAGCTTTGCAAGCCTCGCAGCGGGCGGGCAGATTGCAACCGGCGGTTCGTCGAGCTCCGCGTACGGCTCCCTGTTCGGCGATTACGGCAGCTATACGTATTCTGCGGGCGACGTGCTCGGCACACTGCTCGGCGGCGGCGCAAGCAGCAGCGATCCGCTGTCTTCACTGTTCGGTGACGCGTCCTCGCTGTTTGGCGGAACGTCTTACGGCTCCGGCGCAGGCGATTTCCTCAGCAGCATCCTCGGCAGCGGCTCCGACAGCTGGTTTGATTCCGGACGCGTACTTGCCAACAAGGACTACTACGAACGCAACAGCCTGACCGTTGCGGATATGCAGCTGGAAGAAAAGGACGACGAATGGGTATTGTCGCTGACAGAGGATCAGTGGAAGCTCGTGAAGAACGTCCAGATCAACGTCTTCGCCAGGGAGGACGATCATTACGTCGATCTCGGTATGGATAACGCCGATATGCTCGACGAGAACGGCGAAGGCATGAAGAATGCGGACGGCGATCTCAGGATCAAGTTCGACAACACCTGGATGACCGTCGAAGGACAGCCTGTCGCGTATCACTTCATGCAGCACGTACAGGACGGAGAAAACTGGGCGGAGATCGGATATGTGCCGATCCTTCTGAACGGCGAACGGTATTATATGTTCATCGTGGCCGACAACGAGACCGAGGAACACGAATACGGCTATATCGCAGGCGTACAGCCTGTCTATGACGAATCCAAAGTGCCGACGCTGTCCAAGGGCTTTATCGCGCTGAACAAGGGCGATAAGATCGACTTCATCTTCGATTGCTATGCAGAGGACGGCACATATGACGCCAGCTATCTGTACGGCAAGCAGATCACCGTCGGCAACAGCCTGAAGGTCGGATACATGAGACTCGGCGATCTCGAATGCGACGTCAGCTATTGCCTGACCGACATCTACGGCAACGAGTTCTGGACCGAAACGGTCACGTTCAACTGATGCCAAAACAGAAAAGAGCTCCGGAAACGATCCGGGGCTCTTTTTTATCTACAATTCAAACCGTAATCGCGCTCTGCGAATCGCGGTGCAGATCGCGGCCGAGCGCGTAGGCATAGAGGTCGGTGGACAGCGCGTCGATCGAGATGGACGCACGGGCGAGATCGGAGCAATTCTGAAGATCGGAGTGACGCAGGATCACCGGCGCATCCGCCTTGCTCGCCATTGCGGCCAGCAGTCCGCGTCCGACGCGCTTCAATCCCAGCACATGCAGATATCGGTCGACGGGATCCTTGCCGAGGGCGTCGGCCATTCCCGCGGGAATATGCAAAAGCGCGGAGACAAGGATGCGCTTACACCGTGCGAGCGTATAGCGCTTGGATTTGATCGCTTCGAGAAGAGAGGGGAGATCGGTCGCCTGCCGCACGGCGCGGAACAGGACCTGTTCAAAGCCTTCTCCGACGTCCGGCAGCGCGGCAAGCTCCTCAATCGTCATGGAACGCAGACGGTACAGAAGCATCTGACTGAACCGGTCGAACGTGACGGGGAACTGCGCATCGAAGCGCATTGCGGCCGCAACGCTCATCGGCATCGTGTCGTAAACCGATTCGTCGCCGCCTAACAGCGCTTCACGGATCGCTGTCGCGCTCGAAAGCTTGCCGGTCAGGACCGTGCTGTTGTATTTGTTTCCGATGCGCTGGATCGGCAGCGGGCGGATCTCCGGCGCATAGCGTCGGATGGATTTCAGATATTCAACGGCAAGAATGTTGTTCGGCTGCTGCAAGATCGCAAGTTCTTCTTCAGGGACGCCGAGATCCTGCAGGGCGTCGTACTGCGCGCGCGGGAACGATTTGCCCTGCTTGAGATGATGCATCAGATAGACGCGCAGATTCGCCGGTTCACGGTCCAAAAGATCGGCAAGGTGATAGAGCGCATTGACGTCCTCGGTCTCTACGCCGAAAGCAAGGTCGGTCACTACGCCGCTTGCCGCAAGCGTTTTGACCGCACCCTCGGCAAAGCGTTCCGCGCTCGAAACGGCATAGACGGTCGGAATCTCCACAACAAGGTCCGCACCGCCCATCACGGCCCATTCGGCACGCGTGAATTTGTCGGTGCACGCCGGTTCGCCGCGCTGCACGAAGTTGCCGGACATTGCAACAACGCAAAACTCCGCGCCCGCCTGTTTTTTGGACTCCTCCATGTGGTAAATGTGCCCGTTGTGCAGCGGATTGTACTCTGCGATGATGCCGATGACGCGCATACTTGCACGCTCC
>JAEEGK010010038.1_pt1 | contig 21923 bp, 18 predicted proteins | sample 8958771 | NCBI WGS metagenome assembly JAEEGK01 (sample SAMN16246547, study PRJNA631951) | gut metagenome | biome: gut microbiome; feature: rumen; material: SC-attached | host: Bos | place: Iran: Karaj | collected 2018-10 | reverse complement strand
GTTACGAACTCCCGGAACTGATGTCCGTGTGGATTTGTAATTTCAGGCCGCGTCCGGACGGCCCCGAACATGACGATTACCGCGATTATTGGGCGGTTTACAGCGGCAATGACTTGAAGAAAAAGGTAGCCCTACCCGTCTCGGAAAAATTAAAGTATCTTATAATAGACTTGCCGAAGTTCGTCAAGGACCATCCGGCCATTGAATCTCGTGAATCCTTTTGGCTTCACTTGCTTGCGTCCGGAGTCCCAGGCGTACCGCAGACGGATGACCCGATTTTCTGTAAGGCCATTAATAATCTGCTGGTTGTGAATGCAAGTCAGGAACTTTTAAACAGGCAGGCGGAAATGATGACATTCAATTACTCTCACGAAATGGACGACATCGAAGCTATGCTCATCGATGCGAAGAACGATGGTCGTGAAGAAGGTCTTGAACAAGGGCTTGAGCGAGGGCTTGAACAAGGGCGCGATGACGTTTTGAGTGTTCTGCGTGATGTAGGTATTTCTGCTAACCAAATAGCAGAAGTTCGGACGAGATTAGCTGCTCTCGATAACCATGAGACAAAATTCTAATAGTTGTCCGGAGTCCCAGGCGTACCGCAGACGGATGACCCGATTTTTAGTAAGGCCATCAACAATTTGCTGGCCGTGAACGCAAGTCAAGAACTTTTGAACAGGCAGGCGGAAATGATGACATTCAACTATTCACACGAAATGGATGACTACGAGGCGATGCTTATCGACGCAAAAAACGATGCTCGCACTGCAGTTCGTGAAGAGGTTCGCACAGAAGACTTCAAGGTATTCGAGTCGCTTGGAGTTTCTAAAGAAATTCTGGAAAAGGCAAGGCGTATTGTTGAAAAGCAGAATGAATAATGTGAGTGTTCTGCGTTAAAAAGATCACTTGTCCTCGCACTTGTTGCGGGGGCTTCTTTTTTCTATCTTTGCCCCCGGTAAAAGACTATGGGTAATTTACGCGCTATTCTCATGCCCATTGCAATTATTGCGGGCATTCTCATTCCTCAGGCGCATTTCTTGGCGCCGCTCTTGCCGATTACCATCGGCATCATGATGTTCCTCACGTTCGTGACGAAGATTCCGCCGCAGACGCACGGTTACACGTTCAAGATTGAAATGCGGGCCCTTGCCGCAAGCCTCGTGATTATCGCAGTGCTTTGGGGCGTTGTTGAGTTGTTCCATCTCCCGCGGGAGGTGCTGCTCGGCGGTGCGATTATTGCGCTTTGCCCTCCGGCGAACGCGGCCCCGGCCATGGCGAAGATGCTGGGCGGCAGTGCTTCGCTTGCGTTAAAGATATTCCTTAGCGGAAACTTGATTGCCTGCTTCAGTATCCCGCTTGTTTTTGGCTATTTGACGGGCACCGAGGCGAACCTTTCCGATATTGCGTGGAAAATTTTCAACACGATCCAGCCGATTATTAGCATCCCGCTTGCGTTTGCGTTTGGGCTGCGCAACTTTTACCCGGAACTTGCCGACCGTGCCGCAAAATACCAGAAGTACACGATGTTCGTCTGGACGTTCTCCGTGTTCATCATCTTGGCAAAGGCGAGCTTCGATATCCGCGAAATGGGTTTTGCTGACTTGTGGAATAGCGGCAAGCTCCCGCTGATGGCTGCTGTTTCGCTCGTACTTTGCATTCTGCAATTTTCGCTCGGCTGGTTCTGCGAACGCGGGCGCCGCCCGATCGAAGGCTCGCAGAGCATGGGCCAAAAGAACACGACGCTCGTGATTTGGGTTTCGAGCCTTTACGCAGGCCCGGTCGTGGCTCTCGCTCCTACGTGTTACGTTGTCTGGCAGAACCTCGTGCTCAGCTACATGACCGCAAAGATAAAACCGGCCAAAAAAGCGGAATGAGCGATAATTTTTGGTCGAAATTTTAGACAATTTTAAAGTTTGTACCTATAAAAGTGCTGATTTTTTAATTTTATAGGTACGAAATATCCAATATCAATGGATCCTATTCCCTTCGGCTTCAGGATGACATCCTCTCACAGCTCATGCCTCATCACTTTCCTAACCACTAACCACTGTTTACTAACCACTATTCTTTCGTCTCTCGTTTAAATTCCAACCACTTTCACCTTCCTACTTCCTACTTCCTACTTCCTACTTTTATAAATTATACTCATGAAGTTGAATGCTAAGATTTTTGCATTGTTTTTTTGCGTATTTTCTTTGGCGCATGCTGTGGATACGCTTGAAGTGTTTGTGTTGCGAGTGCAGTTCCAGGAAGAAAATCCGAAGGACAACTCGCTTACAACGGGTACGGGGAATTTTGACTCCGACACGGCGACTTACAACCTTGATCCGTCTGGAAATCGCGGAACCAACCATTATTGGCGAAAGCATCTGGAATTTGCCAATTCCTATTATCAGGCGGCGAGTGGCGGAAAGCTTTTCGTCAAGGTGAGCGTGTTCCCTGAAAACGGGAAAACGGCTTACAAGCTTGATAAGCAGATGATTGATTATAACCGCACGCAAAAGATGAAGGGCGAAAAGACGGCTGCTTACGACGAGGCTCGCAGTCGCGATTACGTGCGATTTGTCTATGATGCCGTGATGGCTGCGCATAACTCCAAGGATGGTTCGCCGTTTAAAGTCCCGCTTTCGAAAAATTCGAATACAAAGCGTGCGTACATGATTGCCCACGCAGGTGCAAGCCGCTTGTTGGATGGTGGTAGCATGGGAACGAAGGGCGCGAACACGCCGGGTGATTTTTTGGACATCTACCTTTCGAGAGAAGATTGGGTTTGGGGCGATTCGCTTGCGGGTGTCGTGATTGCCGAGGATTCCTTGAACAATGGTCTTGTGTTGAAGGGGGCTGCGATTGATACGCTCAGGAGCGTCATGGTGGTGAGCGAGACGGCGTCGCAGGACGGACTGAACTGGGGTATTAACGGAATTATCGTGAACCAGATCGGGCGCGAACTGGGAATGCCCAATACGTTCGATGTGGCGAAGGGGATTTCTCGCCTCGGCTATTTCGACATGATGGACTTTGCGGGCTACAATGCGGGGAACGGGTTCTTCCCGGTGTTGCCTGCGGCGTGGGAACGTATTTACATGGGTTGGTCCAATGTCAAGGAAGTACGGCCTACGGCAGGGCATCCGGTGACGGTCGATATTGCTGCGGCAGGTAGCGGTCTCGGTACAGAAATTGTGAAGGTCGCGCTGAGCGGGAGTGAATATCTTCTCATTGAAAATCGCCAGCGCTCCTGGGACAAGGAAGGTCGGGTAGAAGTGTATCTCGGCGAGGCCAAGCAGAACAACGATACGACGGATATACGCGAGATTCTTGTCGATAGCTTGAGCTCGGTATTTTTGGATTCTATTTGCAACAAAGGCAAGTGCGATCGCAACAAGAAGAAGGCAAAGGGACTTGTGCTTGGCGTGAGCAGCTTTGATGCGGGACTCCCGGCGAGCGGTATTGCCGTGTGGAAGGTGAATGACTGGTATTTGCGTGAATCCTTGAAATATGGATTTACGAACCAATGGGGCGGCGATCAGTATCGCGACCATCAGTTCGGGCTTGCTCTTGTGGAATCGGACGAGGTGTTGAGCATCGGCAAGACGTTCAAGAATGCGATTGGCGAGGATTCTTACGATTACGGTAGCGGCACGGATTTGCTTCCGCATTTGCGTTATGCTAAAGACAAGAAGTTTGATACGGTCAAGACGATTAAGCCGACGGGTTATGCGAATACGGCGACGACGCAGGGCGGTTACACGGGCCTCAAGATTTCTGTAGAAATTCCGAAGAATGCTCGCATTGAAAAAACGTCGAATGCGTTCATGGGTGATAGCGTCGTGAACTTTGCGGCGCCGATCATTCGCGTGACGATTAGCATTGATGACGGCAGTATCGAAGGAAGTAAATTCCCGCGTAATGTCGGGCTTGCGAGCGCTGTGCGTGGTGCGGTGTTTGTGGACGACCCCGAAAACGATGGCGAAAAAATCATTGTGGTGGGTGCCGAGGATGGAACGCTTCAGGCGTTTAATGCTTTGGGCGATACGCTGTTTGTGGCCGACACTGTGATTAAACAGAAAACTCTCTCTCTTAATGGAGCCGTGCGGGATGTTCCCTTGTACCGCTTAGGGCAAAGCAATGGTCCTTTGATCGGCATGGCTAGCGACGGCAAGGATGTGTATAGTTTGCATACGGATAAACTTGTAAAGACGAGCTTTGCAACCGGAGTCCCGATGCAGGATGTCTATAAGATTGATTCTGTTACGGCTGGCCCCATTGTTCATGACGGGTATATCTATGCCGCGAGCAAGAAGGGAAAAGTGAAGGTGAAGCTTTCGGATTCTAAAGTGTCGTATGAATCTTTGAAATCCAAATTTGGCCATATTGTGGACATGGCGTACTGCGGAGTCGATGACGATAAAAAAGAAATATTTGCTTATGCGACAAGTGAAGGATACATTTATGGACTTGGATCCGATGTAAAGATAAAGGCCTTTCCTGGTGAAATTTTCCGCGTTGCCTGTACGGACCTGGATCGTGATGGGACCGCTGATGTAATTGCCGTCGGTAGTCGTGGAACTGTGGCGGCAGTGGCGGCCCATAGCAGTTTGTCCAAGACGTATTTGAAATGGAATCGCGTTTACAAGCGTGGTGCTGCTGGCACAAGCGGACTCGATGACGAAACTTCTGGTATTGCTCTTGGCGATGTGAACGGTGACGGCTATCCCGAAATCGTGTTCTTGGGCGATAACCTCGTGTATGCGCTTGACCGCTTTGGCATTCCGGTAGAAGGCTTCCCAGTGACGATTAACCGTGGTGCGCCGATTTTCGGATTCCAGAGCGATCCGCTGGTTGTCGATGTGAATGGCGATAAAGATAATTTGCCCGAAATCCTTGTGCCTTCGAACGATGGGTTAGTTTATGCGTATACCGGCAAGGGCAAGCGTGTTTCGGACCGCTTCCCGATTGCGGCGGGCAGTTTCGAACTGATTGATTCCTTGCAGCAGATTGTTCCGATGAGCATTTATGTGACGGACGCTGTGAAGAAATCTAAGGGACCTGAACTTTACGCATTCCATAGAAATTCCGTGACTGCATTCCGCTTGGACAAGGCTGCAAACGGTGCCGAAAAGGCTGCCGCTGCATGGGCTCTTCCGGCGGCGGGCAACGAACGCACGGGATTCTTCGATGCCACTAAGCTCGGCGATGTCGAGGAGAAAAAGGCGAAGGACGAAATTTCGGACTTCTTCATTTTCCCGAACCCGGTACGCGGTGGCGATGCGAAAGTGCGTATGGAACTTGGGGCAAAGCCGGAGTCTATCAAGCTTGAACTTTACGATATTACGGGCTTGTGCGTTTTCAAGACGAGCATTCCAGACGGTGTTGCCGGTATGAATCAGGCCAACCTCGACTTGCGTAATTTGGGTTCCGATGTCTATACGGCGCGTCTCAAGGTCAAGTTCGAAAGCGGCAAGACGAAACAGAAACTCTACCGTGTCGGCGTAGTCCGTTAGTCGTTCAACAAGGGGGCAAATTATGCGTCAAAAAGAATTCAAGAGGATTTTACCGTTTGCGTTTTTCTCGCTTTCGCTTTTGATGCTTACTTTGCTTGGCGCGTGTACCGCAAGCGGTGAACCTGTCGTGGGAGAAGATATTTCCCAAAAGAACAAGGGGCAAACGACAAATCCCGATTCTGGCGCAAGTTCGGACTCGAATTCCGATAACAGTTCTTCGTCGATTGAAAATTCTTCAAGCGTTGATACATCGTTTTTTAACTTGTTTGAATGGACTCGGATTCCTAGTGCATCTATTTCGCGTGGAATCAATTATTTTAAAGTAAATACATTCATGATGGCGACTACCGAGGTGACGCAGGAGATTTACAAGCTGGTCATGAAGGAGTTGCCGAAACAGATTAAGGAAGGCGATGACCGTGCAGTTTCCAATGTGAACTGGTTCCGTGCGGCGCTCTTTTGCAATGCCATTTCGAAGTTGTCCGGGCTTGATACCGCATACGTCTATAAATCCGTTTCCGGTGATTTTACTTTGTCCGGTTTGACTATTGATTATTCTGCAAATGCGATTAGACTCCCGACGGAAAATGAATGGGAAGTGGCTGCTCGCGGTGGCACGAATACGACTTATTACTGGGATACGGATGTCGCAAGCAAATACGCGTATTATGGACAAACTGTAGGCCCTGATGTGGTGGCCCAAAAATTGCCCAATGCTTACGATCTTTATGATATGGCCGGGAATGTTGCCGAATGGGTTAACGACTGGTACGATGAATATCCTAAAACCGTAAGTGATAGTGTTTACGTGGGGCCGGCAAAGGGAACGTACCGCATTGTTCGTGGTGGCGGGTGGTCGGATAAGGTAACCGCACTGGCTCCAAAGGAACGCGAAAAGCTTGCTCCTGTTGACGCCAAGGTCACCATCGGCTTTAGGTTGGTCTATTCTGCTGGTTTTTAAGCTAGTCTCTCTTTTGCCTTGTTTGAAATTTTTTAGATTATAGTGCATGAAGTATGCCTGTGCGCTAGTCGCATTATTTTGTGGCCTTTTTTGGGGGTGTTCCGAAGAAAAATCGGAGCGGCTCCCTGATTTGCCTCCCGTGGAAATTCCTGCGGATGTATTTGGTTTTTATTCGGGCCGCTTGCCGTGCGATGATTGCAAGCAGCGCGCTATCGATATGGATTTGCATCAGGACGGCTCCGTTGATGTTGTCCAATCGATTTTGAAAGACTCTGTGCATGTCGATTCGCTCAGGGGAACGTTTACGTATGCGGATAGCATTGTGAAAATGCTTGTTTCGCAAGATTCGCTCGGTATGCTCTATTGGGTGTTCAAGCGCGACAAAGTCGGAAATTTGGCTTTTATGAAATCGGGTAACGTTTATCGCGATGCGGACGGCATGAAGTTCGTGATGGTCCGTTTCTACAAGAAAATTAAAAAGTGAGCGAGGGGAATATGTTTACTGCTTTAATCGCCGATGACGAACCTCTAGCACGTGTACGCATGCGTTCTCTGCTCGAAGCGTATTCGGGCGAAATTGAAATTCTGGGCGAAGCGTCTTCTGGTGCGCAGACGATTGCCAAAATCCACGAGCTTGACCCCGATGTCGTTTTCCTCGACATCCAGATGCCCGACATGGATGCGTTCGAAGTTTTGAAGTCGTTGAACGAAGACGATATTCCGCTTATTGTTTTCACGACGGCTTACGATAACTTTGCGCTCCGGGCTTACGAAGAGAATACGGTCGATTACCTCTTGAAGCCGATTGACCCGGAGCGTTTGGCATCGACGATGGTGAAGCTTCGCAAACGCATGCCTAACGAAAGCGGACAAGGCGTTCCGGCAGATTTTTCTTGGGACAAGTTCAGGGAACTGATGAGCTCAAGTTCGTTTTACATGCAGCGCTTGCAAGTGAAAATGCCCGACCGCATTTTGCTGGTGAACATGGACGAAGTCATCCGCTTCCAGAGCGAAGAAAAGTACACCACTGCTTACACCACTACGGCGCAGTATGTCATTGATCAGACGCTTGTGGAATTGGAAAAACGTTTGGACCCGCGTCAGTTTGTCCGCGTCCACCGTGCTCATTTGGTGGCAATTGACTACATTGCCGAAATTCGCAAGACGGATGCAGGCCGCTTGTGCGTTGTACTGCGCGACAAGAACAGGACGCAGGTTACTGTGAGCCGTAATTTTGTGAAAACTGTGAAGAGTTTGTAATTTGGAGTTTTGATGGAACAGACACCTCAAAAAAAATCAGCAAAGACTTTTTTGAAATCATTTACTCGTGAAGTTATTGTACCGGTTGTCCTTGCACTTATTGTAATCCAGTACGTCATTCAGGCGTTCCAGATTCCGAGCGGTTCCATGGAAGATTCTCTCAAGACGGGAGATTTTCTGCTGGGGCTTAAGTTTACGTACGGTTCGCCGATTCCCTTCTCGAACCAGAAATTCCCGGGGTATGCCGAACCGAAGCATGGCGATGTCGTCATCTTCCGCTATCCGGGCGAACCGGAATATCCTGACAACAATCCTAAGCGTTATACGCACTTGTTCAATGCGCTTATGTTGGGCAATTACTATTGGGATCACTCTCCCGAAAAAGGCCAACCGCATTTGGTGCATTATGCCGACGGCCCGAAGGATTACATCAAACGTTGCGTCGCCGTGAGTGGCGATACGGTTGCCGTGCATGGCGGTAAACTTTATTTGAACGGCAAGCGTCAGGATTCGCTCCCTGCATTTGGAAAGTGGACTGCAAGCGTCCGCACGCTTTCGCCGAGGGACGAAGTTGAGGAATTTGTCGTGCCTTCCGTGGGCGATACGCTGTACGTCGATTCGCTTCCGATGGTAAAGCTTTGGTGGCTGCGTTCGCTTGTGGCCCAAGAAAATCCGGATTCTTCCGTGAGCCTTGATCTTTCGCTGTTGCGTGATGGCCGCGAAAACAACAATTACGTGTTTACCGATTTCAGGTTCCCGGTCGAAAATGACCGTGGCATTGTGCTGAACGCGATGCTTTCTAGCAACCAGACCGTTGTTCAGAAACGCCTTACACTTGGCGATACGTTGTCGGGGACTATGCCGTTCAGCTATTTCAAGAATCTCGCCAAGGTTGGATTTTTACCGTTGATAGACCCGAAGGATATGGATAATAACAGTGGTTTATCGCGTCTTGTGAGTTACGTGTCTTTTGAAGGCTCTATTCTTCAAGACCTTGAAGGCAATGTGAATCGTTTGAATGTGGTCCCAGCGACTGTTCCGGAATCCGCTGATTCGACTACTTCGTCGGAGGCGGCTGCCGTAAAGCCCCATTTTGAAATCCAGCGCAATTTGTACTTAGGTTCCGAAAAAATTGATCGTTACGTTGTCAAGTACCCGCAATATTTTATGATGGGGGACAACCGTGACAATTCTGCCGACAGCCGTTATTGGGGCTTTGTTTCGCTCCGCAACATTCGTGCAAAGGCGTTCGTAATTTACTTCTCCTTTGATAACGACGACCAGAAATTCTCTTTTGGAAATCCGTTCTCTTGGTGGCGTATTCCGTTCCGCATCCGTTACACCCGCATTGGCAAAATTATCGACTTGATTAAGTGAGAATGAAGTTCTCGAAGGTTGCATATTTCTTGGCTTTATGCCTGATGATTGTCGCTTGCGCAACGCAAGTGGCGCCGTCGGGTGGCCCCGAAGACAAACTCCCGCCCCGTGTGGCTGGAGTGTATCCGGCTCCGAAAACTGCAAACCATCCGAACGAACTTTATGTGAAACTAGAATTTGATGAATGGATTAATGCTTCGATTCCGCGTGGTGCGATTTCTATTTCGCCTCCGATTGAAAAAAGATTGAAGCATGAAGTTCACGGTAAGACGCTTGAAGTTTATTCAAAAGCGGAACTCGATACGGGAACAACTTACACGGTCACGTTTGCGGGAGGCATCAAGGATTTACGAGGGAACGCTCTTGCAAAGCCGTTTCAGGTGGTGTTTTCGACGGGGGCTTCCATCGACTCGCTTACGCTTACCGGGCGTGTTATGGTGCCGGATTCTCTTGTCCGCAAAAAATCGTATCCGAGTGTGGGCCTTTACTTGATGGGGGAGGATCGCGAATCGAAACGCTACTTGCAGAAGTACCGTGATACAGTCTCGAATGTGCTGGATTCGCTCCCGATGCTCACGAAAGAAGAACCGCTTTACCTCACAGCGGCGGATAGCATCGGCAACTTTACGTTGACAGGACTCAAGGCGGGGCGTTACCGCGTTGTCGCTTTTGCCGATGGGAATGGCAACCACAAGATTGAACCTTCGTCAGAACTTGCCGGTGTCTGGGTTTCGGACTTGGAACTGACGGAATCGACGACAGATACGTTGTGGATTGCGCTTGCGGACCAAGATACTTCCTTGATGGAATTGGATAACGTAACGCAGCCGTATGCGAACGTGCTCGAAGCGAACTTTACCCGCCACGTTTTCTTTGATTCCGCATTTGCCGATACTTCAAACTGCTATCTCGCTTCGCCTGATGGCGATACGCTTTACCCGCGATTGGTTTATTTGGGAACAGCGAAAGCTCCGCGTTTTTACTTTGACCCGAAACCGAAAGATGAAATTCTTTACAAGTTTATTTGCAACAATGCGAAGGATTCGCTTTCACGTGCTTTAGATACTGCAAGGAACTATGCGGAAATCGAATGGAAGGAAATGTCTGCCGATACGCTTGCTCCTGCTATCCAGACGGTGCAGGTGATGGGTAAGTCTAAAAATGCGTTCCCGGATGATTCGCTTGTTGTCATTTACAACAAACCTGTTTTGGATTCTTTGAAGGACATGTTCTTCCTCGTCGAAAATAAAGACACGGTTCCGGTACCTGTCATGAAGTTGGATCCGATTCGCTATGTGGTGGTGAATGCTACTGCATGGCCGACGGATACCAAGTTCAGTTTGCTGCGTGGCTACCGCGATACGACGCTTGCCAAGGCGGATAGCAATGGCGTCCGCGATACCGTAATCCAGATGAGATACGAACGTAAACTCCAGTTTGAGACGATTTCTAAGCTGAAGCTTGCATCGCTCGTGGGAAAAATCCCCGGTGCGAAGGCAGATGCCTTGGTTCGCCTCAAGTCTGTGGAGACTGGAAAGTTTGAATTTGCAAAATGTGCCGCTCATGGGGTCTTTTCTTTTAACGACCTTGTTGAGGGCGGCTACATTATTGACTATTATTATGCAGAACAGGGGGAGGATTTGCCTAATGGTGGATCCATTAATCCTTTCAAATATGGTTCTGCTTGGAGAGCTCCGCTTGATACGTTGAAACTTAAGAGTGGAGCGAACGATTTAGAACAACTGATGCCGAACTTGCCGGCATTGCCTTAAAGGATGGACAAAGATGGAAAAGATTCCCGCATTTGTGGCACTGGACTTGGAAACGACTGGTCTCGATTTCGAAAAGGACGAAATTATTGAGGTTGCACTTGTTCGCTTTGAAAACGGCGAACCGAAAGATAATCTCGATTTCTTGGTGAAGCCCTCCTCTGCGGAACTTCGTCCGTTCATTGAAACGCTGACGGGAATTAGCAAGACGGATTTGGAAGAATCCCCGGACTTTGCGACGGTTGCCGGTCAGATTTGCTCGTTTATCGGGGAACTCCCGATTGTGGCCCACAACGCCCTCTTTGATTCCAAGTTCTTGAAGCAGACGTTTGCCAAGGTGGGCGTTTCTTATGACTCTCACGTGTTCTGGGATTCGCTTACGCTCTCTCGCATTGCGTTCCAGGATGTGCCGAACCATCGCCTCGATACGCTGGTGCAGGAATTGGAAATTGAACGTAGCCGTGCCCACCGAGCATTGCCCGATGCCGATGCTTGTGGACGCTTGTTTGTAAAGGCTCTCGAAAAGATTTCTTCGATGGATCCGTGGTTGGCCGAAGCGCTTGGTAAAGTTGCCAAGGGATCCGGTTACGAGACGCTTTTTGCGACAAAGTCTGAATCTCTGGCTGCTCCGAAGTATGCATTGCCGGAGGTTCCTGCTTTGGAGGCTTTGCCCAAGTCCAGGGCTCCGCGTGTGAGCGAGTTCTTCAAGGAAGGCGGCTTTATTTCGTTTGTCATAGATGATTACAAACCGCACCATAATCAGCAAGACTTTGCGTCTGTCATGGAACGCAACATGTACAAGGGAGGCCTTTGCGTCCTTGAAGCTCCGACCGGTTCCGGCAAGACTCTGGCTTATCTGATTACCGCAGCGAACAAGGCGATTACGGGCGAACGTGTGATTATCAGTACCGCAACGCGTACTTTGCAGGAACAACTTTGGACTGAATCGATTCCGCAGATTGCGAAGATTTACAATGGTGAACTCCGCCCGGCAATTCTGAAAGGCCGCGACAATTATCTTTGCATCCGCAAGTTCGAAGAATTGCTGATGCATTCGCAAAAGTTGCTTTCGGTAGAAGAACACGATTCCTTCATGGCTCTCATTCCGTGGGCGATGACAACGGAAACTGGCGACATCAACGATTGCAATTCGTTTAGTCAAGGCCGCAATAGAGTTCTTTGGTCCAAGCTTTCGAGCAATGCTTCGTCGTGCCTCGGCGAAAAATGCCCGAATCACGACCGTTGCCCGGCTCTTATCGCAAAGCGCAAGGCTATGAATGCGAACATGGTGCTTGTGAACCATTCTCTCTTCCTTGCCGATTTGCAGCTTGATTTTGCGTTGCTCCCGTCTTATGAACATATCGTATTTGATGAGGCGCATCGTTTGCCCGAAATCAGCAACCAGACGTTTGGACGTTCCATTTCGTTCTTTGGATTCAGGAATATCGCGAAAACGCTTGAACCTTCCAAGGGTGGCAACGACGGCCTCATTGCTGAAATTGCAAGCCGCATCCCGGCGGAACAACCTGAACTGCACGAACTTTGTGATAAACTCAATGAAGCGTTGACTGAATCCGAAAAGGCTCTGCACCGCTTCTTCATGAAGATTGGCAAGAAACTTTCGAAGCAGAAAAATGGACGCAGCGGATTCTCTTATACGAAAAGTATTCATGCAGAATTTGAAGCGGATCCGGCTACGTTCTTGGAACAGTATGCAAATGCGCGTGCTTTGGCCGAAAAGCTTGTTGCTGCGACTGCGGATATGGATGGTCTCAAGGGCGTTTCAAATGACCTTGAAGGCCGCATGAGCGAAATCAATCATTTCATCACGGACTTTGAATTTGTTGTAAAGGCTGGGCGTGCCGATTGGGTGTTCTACATGGAAGAACCTTTCAATCCGCATACCATCAAGCTGCATGCGCTCCCGCTTCATTCTGGCAGTATTTGGAAAGAAAAATTCTATCCGTGGATCAAGTCTGCTACATTTACATCGGCGACGCTTTCGATTCAAGCGGATTTGGCATATTTCTTGCAGAAAATGGGCATGGACGGACTCCGCCCGGGCAAACAGCCGTTCTTGAGAGTTTATACGGAACCGTCCGATGTGAACGAACGCCGCTCCGTGATGGTCGCGAAGTTCCTCCCGAAGCCTTCGGCTCCGGAATATGGCGATGCCTTGAACGATGCGCTTTTGCGTGTGCTCCCCACTATCGAAGAAAATACGATGGTGCTCTTTACCAGTGTCGCGACGATGATGAAGGCGCAAACCGTACTTGCTCCGGCTTTTGCCGAACGCAACAAGCTTTTGCTTTGCCAGCATGTCGATGGCTCGCTGGATGGACTTGTGGCGATGTTCCGCAAGGAACGCGGTGCATGCCTCCTTGGTTGCCAAAGCCTTTGGGAAGGCGTTGATTTCCCGGGTGATGCGCTCAAGTTGCTCGTCATCACGAAGCTCCCGTTCCCGAATCCGACGGATCCGCTGGTCGCAGGCATCACGAACGAAATGAAGGCATCCAACAAGAACTTCTTCAAGGATTTCTTTGTTCCTGAAGCTTATACGGAATTGCGCCAGGGCATGGGTCGTCTCCTCCGTTCGGATTCCGATTCCGGTAAGGTTCTCATTTTGGATAACCGTGTGATTCTCGAACGCTACGGCAAGACGTTCTCCCGCATTTGGAACTTCAAACACCGTATCGCGGGTTCCGTGAACGATATCCTGAGATTCGTGAAGTAAGTAATAGAGGCTAGAGGTTAGAATCTAGAGTTTAAGAAAAGCGAGCTCGCGCTAAAACGTTCGAGCTCGCTTCTTTTTGAGATTTGGCATTCTGAAGGCTCGATGAGCCGATAGAATCCTCTGAGGAATTTTTACAGGTTGCCGTATTCTCCGATTTCGGGCACGAGCGTACCAGATTTCATGTGATAAACGCGGTTGCTGTAGCCGAATGCGTTCTTGTCGTGCGTGGCGATAACGACGGCAACACCCGTCCGTGCAAGCCGTGCGAAGAGGTTGTAAACCTTTCGGCTGTTTTCTTCGTCGAGATTGCTGGTCGGTTCGTCGGCGATAATCAAATCCGGCTTGTTGGCGAGTGCGCGTGCGATGGCGACGCGACGCAGTTCTCCGCCAGAAAGATTTTGCGGGTATTCATTTGCAAGGTAAGTGATGCCAAGCTTGCTTAGCAAAGCCCCGATATGCCCCTTATCTATTTTTTTGTTGTACAACTTTGAAGATAAGGTAATGTTCTCGGCGACGGTAAATGATGAAAGGCTTGCTGTATTTTGCGGAATGTAGCCGATGCGTTCATTGCGCAGATGGGCGAGTTCTTCGTCGTTGAGCGAAAAAATAGGTTGTCCATCAATTTCGACGGTTCCCGATGTAGGGGCGGTAACGCCTGCAAGTGCGTTCAACAGCGTGCTTTTGCCGCTTCCCGATTCACCGAAGATGACTGTGAAATCACCGGACCATGCGAAGAAATCTGCGTTGTTGACCGCACTGAAAGTTTGTCCGCGTCGTATGAATTGTTTGGTTATGCTGTTCCCGTTAAGTATCATTAAGCGTCCTCCTTTAATGCGGTGTAAACATCAATTTTTCCGACTTTTTTAGCGATGTGGTACGATGCCCCAACCCCTGCAAAGGCGGGAATAAGCAAGGCTGCGATAATCGTCAAAAGGATGGTTGATGCGTTGGGGAGCGAAAAAGGTATTTGCAGGTTTTCTTGAATCAAGAATCGGAACGAAATGATGGCGACGGTTCCGAATAGCGTTCCGGCGATGGCTCCGCTTGCGCTTACGAGGAATGATTCTCCGAGAACGATGTTCGCGAGTTTTTTGCGCGTGACGCCAATGATAAGGAGTGTCGCAAATTCGCGCTTGCGTTCGTTTGTCGAAACCGAGAATGCGATGTAGACCACGGCTATCACGACGAACAAGAAGAACCCTGCGATAAGCCATACTGCGATTTTAAAAGAAGCTGCCGTAGCGATGACGCTATCGAACATGTTCTTGCGCGGAATGACATCTAGGTTATCGAAATGCTCGTAAATCGTTTGCGAAAGCTTTTCGAAATCGGCATCTTTTTCGAGGTTCACAAGTATTGCAGAAGGCTCTCCTTCGGAGGTGTAGTTGTATCCGATTTCTGCAGCGGCATTGCGTAGAATTTCGATGGTTTCAACATCGGCAAAAACGGCTTGGTCCAGCTTGTTGCCGAGCGGCTCAAGCGTTCCGACGACGGTAAATTCCTTGCCGAAAAACTTGATGACACCACCTTCTTCGATGTTGATATCGTTACCGACAATGACGGAACCGGGGATAAAGTCTTTTTTGTAAGTCTTGCGAATCCACGGCTTGATGGTAAAATCAGTCTTGGAGTCAAAACCGATGATGTTGACTTTTTTGTCGCAGCAGCTTGCGCTGAGCGTTGTAAAGTAGAATTGCGGTGATGCGGCGCTTACTCCTGGAAGTTTGCGGGTGAAGTCCAATACTTCGCGCGGGAGCGTTTTGTTGTTCAGGTCGCCTTGCAAAAGAACGGACTGGTTTTTAGCTTCGCTTCCGAACGGGACGATAATTAAATCGGCGCCCATGCGTGACGAAAGTTGTTCGAATCCGACGTCAAGACTTTTTGAAAAAATGACACCGGAAAGTAATGTTGCCGAGGCGATTGCTGTTAAAACAACAAGACCGAGGCTTCGTGCGGGATGGCTCCAAAAATTGGTGTATATAATCTTAAGCGTTGTAAAATTCATTAGTAAAATCCTCCGATTCGAAATTACGGCTTGCTAAAAACGCGAGGTTGGCGACACCGAAAAGTCCGATGACGATTCCGACCAGTTGAAGTACAGGGGACGATATGGAATGACAATGCATGTGCGGGTGCGAACAGACGCCTACGATAAACGTGGGAACAAGTGATGTAAGGACTCCTGATACAATGACCGCGTAAGTCAAAACTTTATGCGATTTCGGCAATAGCAGATAAACTACGCCAATTAGCGCAATTGTAAGGCCCACGAAGCCATCGACAAAGGAGGTATAATGACAACGCATGACCATGTCAACGGGATTGCAAAACGGCAGAAGTACGAATGAAAGTAAAGATGTTATGGTGCCTAGTAAAATTGTTATAGATCCAAAAAATAATCCGTTTGTCATAATCACCTCCTAGTATTTGTTTGATGCCAAATATAGAAGGTGAATATAGGTTTGTCCAATACTTTGTTTTTAGAGTGTCTTATAGAAAATTGCTATAACTAACATGCATTATGTTAGATTAGTCTAATTTTGGATTGTTCCGAGTCTTTTTGGAGTAGTATTTTATTTTGCAAATTTCTAAAATAAGTATAAAGAAAATTTGCCATAGAACCTCAGCTAGCGTATAGGATTCGTTACCTCATGTATGCTGGATTAGGTTATCCCGCCCACGGCGGAAGTCGTCGGCGGGATTTTTTTTGATTTTATTGTCTGGGTTGTTCATGAATGAAAATCTCGATTCTCGTTTAGTTCGCCATTGCGCTCCGACGCTTGCGGGGCTTAAGGCGGGTAATCTTTTTTGCCTTGATATTGCCGATGGCGTTGTGCTTTGTAATGTGCTTGCCAGGTGGAATCGAATGCTGAACCCGAAGGGCGTTTCGGCTCGCGTTGTCGCGGAAAGATGCGGCCGTTATTTTATTTATGTCTACCGAAATAGCGCTTTGCAGAATTTGGGAAATTGTTGCGAAGTCAGGGAATTTTTGAAGGGCTTTGGCTACATGGGTTTCGATGCGGAATCTTTATTGAATTTTTTTCAGAAGCGCATGACGCGTTCTGTTTGTTTTCCGCATGAAGTGGGCGTGTTTTTAGGCTATCCGTTACAAGATGTGAAAGATTTTATTGCGTATGGTGGAAAAAATTACAAGTTGATTGGATGTTGGAAGGTTTATAACGATGTGCCTAATTCGATACACATCTTTGAAGTTTACAAAAAATGCCACAAGGTATTCAATGAACGTTTTGAACAGGGAGAATCTTTAGAGGTTTTGACGGTGGCAAGTTGACGAATTTAAAAATGTGAGATGGATCCTATCGCCGTTGGCTCCAGGATGACAATTTTTGCGAGTATGAAGGATTGTAACATTGTCACTTTGGAGAGGCATCGCCTCGATTGAGTCCATGAAGGACTACGTTGATTTAAAAATCCATAAACAAAAAGGAATAAGAATGAATAAAATTGCAGTTGTCTTTTGGACAGGAACGGGTAACACTGAAATTATGGCGAATGAAGTTGTCGCGGGCGCAAGTGCCGCTGGTGCTGAAGTGACTCTTTTCAATACGTCTTCGTTCAAGGTGGAAAGTGCCAACGACTTTGATAAATTTGCTTTAGGCTGCCCGGCAATGGGTGCCGAAGAACTTGAAGATAGCGAATTCCAGCCGATGTACGATCAGCTGAAAAAGCTTATTTCGGGCAAGAAGGTGGTGCTTTTCGGCTCTTACGGCTGGGGTGGCGGCGAATGGATGACTCCGTGGAAAGAAGATGCCGCAAATGCGGGCCTCGTGCTTGCTGATGATCCGCTCGCGATTGAAGGCGCTCCGGATGATGATGGCAAGGCCAAGTGCCGTGAATTGGGCAAGGTGCTTGCACTGTCGTAAAGATGGCGAAGTTGTCATTCCCGGCTTTATAATGACATCATTCTCGCGAAGGCGGGAATCTCCTTGCGAAACTTAGACTCTCTAACAATGTTAGAGAGTCTAAGAAAGTTAGAATGACTAACTTTGTTAGCTTTTGTCGTTTGAATTTGAACTGCAGTGCGGAGTTCTCCTAGGAAAATAAAGGGCTACGCACTGTCGTGTAATTAATTTATTTGTAATTTTCAAGCCGGAGGGGTGATTTTTATTTTTGAATTGCTGGCGAAGTTGCCGCAATAATTTTTTCTTTTTTATGGAGAAAGATATGTCAATGTTCAAGAATGAAAAATTCTGGCTTGTTGTTGCCGGTGCTGTCGGATCTGCTGTCGCAAAGAAGGTCCTCAAGGCTAAAAAGACTCGCGAACTTGCTGTGACGGGACTTGCTCACGGCATGAAGCTCACTGCTGATGCCAAGGCCGCCTTCCAGGACATGAAGGACGAAGCAAGCGATATCTGCAACGACGCCAAGGCAGAAGCGGGAATAGATAAGTAGACAGTGGTTAGTAGACAGTAGACAGGAAATGTAAATAGAACTGTAAACTGCGACGAAATCGCCCTAACCACTAATCACTAAACACCAACCACTAAAAATGAAATACAGAATCGTTTATGACAGGCCGGGTCGCCTTCGCTTGCGTGCTGGGGCGTACGCTTTTGAACGTGATTATGAAGCGCGCATTCACAAGGCCTGCTTGAGTGAGCCTTGCGTGAAAAGTGTTGTGGTGCATAGCGTCAATGGCGGGCTCCTTTTTGAATACTCCGCTCAGGCGGGCGATTTCGAGGCGAGTCGTAAGCAGATTCTTGACTTTGTCCGTGCGCTCCAGCCCAAAGAATTGCCTGAATGCGATGGCGAAACGGAATACCAGTTGCAAGCATTGGACGATGGCTTTAAAGCAAGCCTCATGGGAATGATTGCAAGGCGTTATTTGATGCGCTGGCTTGTTCCGCTCCCGATTCGCACAGCGATTACGGTGGTTCGCGGGTTGCGTTATGTGGCTCGCGGAATTTCAACGCTCATGAGCGGAAAGCTGACTGTCGATGTTTTGGATGGGGCTGCAATTGGTGCTAGCCTGCTCCAGAAAAATTATGAGTCCGCAGGCACGGTCATGTTCCTTTTGGGCGTGTCGGGCTTGCTGGAAGATTATACCAAGGCGCGTACGCGCACGGCTTTGACGGGTAGCCTCGCTGTCAAGGTAGATAAGGTCTGGGTCGTGAAAGACGGCGTGGATACTTTGGTGGATATGAAGGACGTCCAGGTCGATGACTTGGTCCGCATCCGCTCCGGTAGCATGATTCCTGTTGATGGTCGCGTGATTGAAGGCGAAGCCTTTGTGAACGAATCAACGATGACGGGCGAATCCAAGGCGGTGATGAAGACTGCCGGCAGAATTGTCTTTGCGGGTACGGTTCTTGAAGAAGGTTCGATTGTGGTCCGCGTGACTGCGGTCAACAGCAATACGAAAATCCAGAAAATTGTGGAACTGATCGACCGTAGCGAAGACTTGAAGGCAAGCGTGCAGAGCCGTGCGGAACATTTGGCTGATAGCATCGTGCCGTTCAGCTTCCTTGGCTTTGGGCTTACGCTCTTGTTGACGCAGAATATCTCGCGTGCGGTTTCTATCTTGATGGTGGATTACTCTTGCGCGATAAAGCTCTCGACGCCGATTTCCGTGATTTCTGCATTGCGTGAAGCGGCGGATATGGACATGACGGTGAAGGGCGGCAAGTACCTGGAAGAACTTGCTCTTGCCGATACGATTGTGTTTGACAAGACGGGAACGCTCACGAAGGCGGAACCGCGTCTCGAAAAGATTATTCCGTTCGGCGAATATTCCGAAAAGCGAATCTTGAAAATTGCGGCATGCATCGAAGAACATTTCCCGCATAGCATGGCTCGTGCGATTGTCAAGGCAGCAATGGAACGCAATATCAATCACGCCGAAGAACATGCCGATGTGCAGTACATCGTGGCACACGGTATTGCGACTTCGCTCAAGGGCAAACGCGTGGTCATCGGAAGCAAGCACTTTGTCATCGAAGATGAAAAGGTCAATGTCTCTGAAGCAAACCAGGCAATTATTGACCAACAGGCGGGTGCTGCGTCCGTGATTTACCTCGGCATTGGTGGCGAATTGGCTGGTGCGATTTGCATTGGTGACCCTCCGCGCGAAGAAGCGGCGGATGCTATTCGCAAATTGCGTGAAAGCGGAATCAAGAACGTGGTGATGCTTACGGGCGATAGCTTGAATGCGGCAGAACGCGTTGCGGAACATCTAGGAATTGATACGTTCTTTGCGCAGGTGCTGCCCGAAGATAAGCACCATTATGTGGAACAGATGAAGGCCGAAGGCAAGCGTGTCATCATGGTGGGCGACGGCATTAACGATGCCCCTGCTTTGGCTACGGCAAATGTCTCTGTCGCGATGAGCGATGCTTCGGACATTGCCCGTGAAACGGCAAATGTGACGCTCCGTCGCGAGAATCTCGAAGATCTCGTGGAATTGCGTCTTTTGAGCCAGAAGCTGATGGAGCGCATCATGAAGAACTACCGCTTTACCGTAACGTTCAATACAAGTTTGCTTGTAGGCGGATTCTTCGGACTGCTTTCGCCAACGACTTCTGCGTTCTTGCACAATGTTTCGACGATGAGCATCTGTGCAAAAAGCATGACGAAGTTGAAAGTGGAATAGACGTCGTGCGTAAATGCGCCTGACTTGTCTTGTCCGCGAAAAACTGTCATTCCCGCCTCCGAGCGGGAATCTCCTTGTTTTAAGTATTCCCTTTGCTTTAGGGAATACTTTTATGAATATTTTCAAAATGTTTGAGAAAAGGTAGTTGAAAGGATACTTTTTTGATGGTATTTCTAAAAAGTAATGCTGAAAAGGTGGTATTATACCACCTTCTGCTGAAAAAACGATGTTTTGAGCAATTTATGATGTAAAATGTCATTATTTGGCATTTTTATGATGTATATTCTTTTTCAATCGGTTGTTGAACAAATCTAGCCCAATGAGGTTTGTATGGAAAGAATGTATACAACTAGGCTTAAACACGAGTTCTATAAGGAAAATCGTGGCGATAAGGTTTGGCATGTTGATTTTATCAAACAGTGTGGCATGCATGCCGTTTCTTTTGATAAGAAAAGAATACTATTCCTTTTTGGAGATTATCCATTAAAATTTACTCCTGAGCAAAAGGAACTGTTTGACAAAGAAAATCCATATTGGGCGAATTTTTTTAAGGATAGAAATACAGAATTTGAACTTGTCAAAAAATTTTCCATATTTGACGATAAGAGTACTTTTGAATCGTGCCTAGATTCAGCAAAAGATAATTACAGTCAATATTGTCCAGAGAACTATCTGTATAGAAAAATTGCATCCTATAAATTTATAGATAAATTTAGTGATGAATTTCTTGAATTGCTTTATGTGACTTTGTCTGTGGAATTTGAAAATCAGAAATTGGGAAAATTAAAAGATTTTTCAATCTTTGCTGAATCCATTAAAAAACACCAAGAGAATTTTAAAGAGCTGAGCCCACTGAAACTTCGTGATTTGGATGAATGGGACTGGGAAGAATGTAGAGAAATTTTTGAAGATTTATTTAGCGATCTTGAACTTGTTAATGGTAAATCATCAGTTATAGCTTTTTCAAAGGTGCTTCACTTTATGCTTCCAAATTTGATAGTGTCAATTGATCGTAAAAATACAATGCGATTTTTTTATGGAAAGAAATACAGTTGCTTCAAGTCGTTGGAAAATCAGTACCAAACATTTTGGAATCTAGAAACCGTTTTTTCTGAATTTGTAAAGAGGAATAAAGTCTCTCAATACATTGATGATACTTGTAATTTGAATATTCCGAAAATTTTAGATAACGCAATCATTGGAAAATTATTGCAGGACTCTTAACAAGAGATGGCGATCCCCGAACTAGTCGGGGATGACATTGCATTAGCGGACTTGTTTATTGCGTTTCTCTTTTCCGTAGGGCTTGGTGACATATACAAGGGCGGTGGTGAGCGTGTAGTCGGCAACGAGGGCGGCTGCAAGGCCAATGATGGAAAGCAATCCGACGTTGTGCAATGCACCCATGGGGCTGAAGATGAACACGAAGAACATCGCGCAGAGAATGAATGTTGTCATGCCCATCGTCTTTCCGATTTCACGGTAAGAAAGCAGCAGCGCTTTTTTGTAGCTGCCCGTGCGCTCGTAACCGTATTTGATGTGGTTATTCATGTGGATAGTGTCGTCAACGGCGATGCCCAAAATCATCGGCATTACGATCATCGTTATCATGTCAAGAGGCATTCCCGAAAAGCCCATGACGCCACCGATTAAAAGCACGGGGGCCACGTTTGGAATCATGCCGATGAGGCCCGCCTTGATGCTCCCGAAT
>JAEEGK010010036.1_pt1 | contig 21926 bp, 16 predicted proteins | sample 8958771 | NCBI WGS metagenome assembly JAEEGK01 (sample SAMN16246547, study PRJNA631951) | gut metagenome | biome: gut microbiome; feature: rumen; material: SC-attached | host: Bos | place: Iran: Karaj | collected 2018-10 | reverse complement strand
TTTTCTAATTATTCAGATTATATTTTAGAACAATTGTCTTAAAAATATTTTGATTTTAATTTATATACACAATATATAATATTGAATAAAATTAAATGTTACAACCTCTGAATATTTTAAATCTTATATTTTGAAGAAGATGAAATTTAGTATTTTTTAGAAAAAATTGTTATGTTGTTGCTGATTTTTTGTTTGATTTATATTTTGATAAGTATTTTATTTATATTTTAATTATTGAGTCTTATGAACAAAATTTATTAATTAACATATTTTCAATAGTATTTTTCACTCTCTTAAGTCCTATCAAATTTAATGATAAATCTAAAATTGTGTATATTATATTACTTATTTTTAAATTTAGATAAATATATTTTTTGATTTTTTTATCAAGAATCAAAAAATTATTTTAATATATTTTATATCTATTTTTAGTTTTTAAAATATCACTTATATTTATATATAATTTCTATTTTACTGTGAAGAAAAATATAAAAAAATTGTATTATAAAAAATACTAAGTGCAATTTTAAATTATTTCCTTTATTACAAAATTAATAATAATAATAATAAATAATAAATTACAAATCTAAATCAAGAATAACTTTTTTAAAATCAGTTTTTCAAATGTTAATTTTTCAACATATTTTTGTGAATGAACAATTATACAAAGTCAATTAGTATGTATATCATAATTCATTTTTCTTCTAAATGAGTTCAGATTTTTATTATTATTATTATTATTAATAACATCTAAAATATGATCATCATCATTTTCAAAATTAGACTCATTTAAACCATTAAATAAAGAATCATTATTATCAGGATTAGATAAAATTTGCCAATTATATTTTTCTTTAAAAGTATATTTTTTACAAACATACAAAAAGTTAAAAATAGAAAAAATAAAAAAGCAAATAAATAATCCAATAGAAATAATAAAACAAGTATGAACAAATCCATAAAAATCAGATAAAATTCCTCCTAATAAAGGACCAATAGTATCACCTAAATTAGAAACAAAATTAAAAATAGTGCAAGATAAATCATTAGAATATTCTTTATTAAATTGTAAATCAGTCATTAAAGTATACATATAATCTTCAATAGAAGGTAAAATTACAAAAGTTTCAGCAGGACCTAACATTATTAAACCAATTACAATTATATATAATTTTTTAGGAAAAATTGAAATTGGACCTAAAAAATTAACAAAAATAAAACTTAAAAATAAACCAAATGAAATAGAAATTTTACTTCCTATTTTATTTACTAATTTCCCAAATAAAGACAAAGAAACAAAAAAAGAAACAATTTGTATATCAAAAAATAAAGAAGCAGTTTTCATACCTAAACCAAAATTATCAATTAAATAATTTTCAAAAACAGGTTCATAAAAATTAACAGTAGCCATAATAAAAATAGAAGCAATTTCAGTAAGTAAAATTTTCCAATTAAAAATAGCTTTAAAGAAATTAGAATAATCACTTTTTTCACAATCTTTAATTTCCATATTAATAATAGTAAAACTTGCAAAAAGATTTAAACCTCCTAATAAAAAAAAAGGGACTTCCCAACCTAAACTTTCATATAAATAAGTTCCCATAACTGGACCAATTGCTAAACCAATTGAATAACTTAATTCCATTAATGAAATATTTCTATTTACTTCATCTTCATTTTTACAAATTGAAACTGCTAAAGTATAATTTATTGTACTTGAAATTCCTACTCCAATTCCTTGAATAAATCTTATTATAAATGAAAATATTTGAAAAAATTGTTTTGATGGTGAAAATGTTATTATTCCAAATATTATTATCATACAACTTTGAGTAAATAGTGTTGTAATGAAAGTAAAATTTTTAGGAAATTTTTCTAATATATATGGAACTAAGGGAATTATTATTGTATTTGCTACTGGATATGCTGCAAATATTATTCCTGATATTGAATCTGATATATTAAATTGTTTTCCTAGGATAGGAAATATTGCTTGAATTATTGAATAACCACATGATTGAAGAGAATTAATGGTCATTAAAAAAATTATTGACCAATTCATTTTTTTATCTTATTTTAAATGATTTTATTTTTTATAATTATATTTTGTATAAATAATATAATATATTTTAAATTTATTATGATTTTTCGATTATTTTTTTTTTATTTATGAAATATTCATTTAATAACCTTTTTGATATTTTTAAATAAATTGAATATTATAAATATATTTTGTTTAAAACAAATTCTTTTAATATAATATTATGATGTCATTTAATAATAAATGATTCAAATTAATGATACTTGAATAATTGAAATAAGAATATAATACTTAAGTTTCTTAAGTTTTTTATTTTTATGAAATATATTTAATAAAAAGCACCAATTACTATAGTAAAACCATAAAAAATATTAAATAATTAAAAAATTGTTATAAATCTAAAAAAAATTAATATATATAAATTGAAATAAAATATTATTTAATTTCAAATTTTTTTAATCTATTATTTAAATTAAGTATATCAGTTTTAATTGAAGTTTTATCTTTATTATATGAATTAATAAATGTAGTTATTTTATTTTCTGTAAAGTTAATTCTTTTACCAAAATCATCTTTATTATTTTGATTTAATTTTTTTAAATCTTCAATTTGTTTATTTACATTTTTTTCATTATTATTAATTTGCTTTTTTAATTCTTCATAAAAATCAAAATTAATATTTTGATTATTATCAATTTTATAATTTGAAGTAGCAAGTTTATTATTTTTTAATATATCAATATCTTTATTAATATCTCTTACTTGTACCTCAATAGGAGTTAATCTCCTTTCTAAATTTAATACATTTATATTTAAGGAATTTTGTTTTAAATTTTCAATTTGTTTATTAATTTCTTTAATTTTATTATCATAGTTTAAAATTGTTATAGATGAATTATTATTATAATTATTTGAAGGTAAATTATAAATTTTATTTTCTAAATCGCGGAAATTATTATCATATTTTTCTTGTAAATCAAAAATTTTATTTAAATTATCATTTTCTCTTTTTTGAACATTACTTAAAATTAATTTTATATTTTCCAAATCTTTATTTATTCTTTTATTTTCTTCTCCAATTTTTTTCAAATCACTATTATAATTAATTGAATTTGATTTATTATCTTGATTAAAAAAAGATTTATTATTATTTTCTTGTTCAGTTTGATTTAATAAATTAAAATTATTTGTTAAAGTATCAATTTGATTCCTCATATTTTTAATTTTTAAATCTAAACTTAATACTAAATTCTGTGTACTTATCATATCATTTTGTAATTTTTGAAATTCAATTTCTTTATTTTTCTCTTTTTCAATTAAAAGTAAACTTTCTTTTGCATTTTTTTTATATATATCATTTTGATTTCTTAAATCAGAAACAGAATAACTTCTTTGAAAACCATTTTTATTCTTTAATTTCTTAATATTTTGAAAATCTTCATAAGAAAGTTGTGATAATTCATCTAATCTAATTCTAGACATTTTATCAAAATCAACTCTAGATTTAATTAATTTAATATCTTTTTGCAAATTTTTTAATTCTTTATTCTTTGCATATTCATCAATATTAATTTTAGTTAAAGCTTCAATTTTTTTTTTATCAAAATTATTTTGATAATTAATAATTGGATTTTCTTTATTAAATGAGAAAGAAGGTCTATGACTATAAGAACTTTTATTTATTCCAATTATTTCATTATTTGTATTTCTTAATTTTCTTTCAAAATCATCTATTTTATTTTGATGTGTTGTATTTTTATTTTGTAATATTTTTATATCAAATTCATTATCTCTATTTAATGATTTTATTAATTCAATCTCTTCTTTTATTAATGGAATTGTTTTTATTTCATCAAAGTCCAACTTTGATAATTCATTATAATTTAATTTTATAATGTCATTTAAGTTAATTGTTGATAATTTATTGAAATTTATTTTTCTTTTTAAATTATCAAAATCTTCTTGAGATTTTTCCAATTGTTTTTTTATTCTTTCTATAATATTTTCTAGTTCATAATTTTTTTCTTTTATATTTAAATTATTTTCTTCTATTGTTTTCTTTATTTCATCTATTGAATTTGTCGTAAAGTTTTCATTTAATTTAATTGTTTCTTGAAAGTCGTTTATTTTATTATCATATTCTGTCTTTAAAATAGTATTTTTTTCCATATCTCTAATCTTATTTTCAAGAAGTTTTATTTTATTATCAAAATCATTTTTTTTAATAAAATAATTTTCATTTTCTTGTATCTTATTCATAATATTTTTATATGAATTATTAAAATCTAATTTATGAATAAAATTATTTTCATTCTGTTCTATTTTATTTTCAATTTCATTTATTTTATCATTAAAATCCTCTTTTTCAACTATTTTTTCTGTTTTTTCCTTTATTTTATTATGTATATCCTTTATTTTATTTTCAAAATCATCTTTTGAAATTAAAGTTTTTGATAATTCTCTTATTTTATTATTAATATCATTTCTTTTTCTATCAAATTCATCTTTTTTTAAAAACATTAAATTCACTTCATTTTCATTGGATTCTAAATTATCATTTATTATTTTTATATCATTTGTAATTGTTTTTATTTTATCTTTGAATAAATTATTTTCAACTTGGTTTGAATAATCAATATTTTCAATTTTATCCTTCAAATCTTTACCAATTGAATTCATTAAATAATAAATTTTATTAATTTGTTCTGATAAATTTTTAATTTGATGTTCAAAATCTTTTTTGTTTACATAATTTTTTTCATTATCTTTTTCAATACTATCAACATTATTTTGTATATTTTTTAATGTTGAATTAAAAGTCTTTAAATATCTATATATATCATTTATCCCTTCATTATATTCATATTTTGAAATCGAATTTTTTTTCATTTCTTCTTTATAAGATGATATTGAGTTATTAATTTCATTTTTTATTAACCTTTTTAATTTACTTTCAGACAAATTAATATTTTTTTGATTAACTGATAATTGATTATTTGTAGTAATATTAGGATATTCATTATCAAAAGAATTATTCATATTTGATTCAGAAGTTATTGAATTAGTATTTAAATTTTTTTGATTGATATTTTCATTTTTTGAATCTATTGTAGGATTTATAAAATTTTGATTTGGATTTGATTGAATATTTAAATTTTGAATATTTATTAAATCATTATTATTTAATTCATCTTTTAAATTTGAAGGTATTTCTTTTATTAATTTATTCTTCCTTTCGTTATTAGTGTTCATATTATTTATATATATTTTTTACTAAAAAAAATAGTAAAAATAAATTATATATAATAATTAAAAGATTAAATATAATATTTTTTATTAAAATATAATTTTAAAAAAAGTTTATATAATTATTTATTCTTAAACAATGCTTCTTTTTGTCTACAAATTTCTTCAAATTTATTATTATCCATAATATTTTCTAATATTATATCTTTTTTTTCTGTATTATTTGAAGAAATTGTATTTATTTTATATTCTTCTATATTTTGAAAATTTGGAATATCTTTATTATAACTATTCATTGCATCAATTGTATATTTACTTGTTATTTTATTTAATTTTGAATTTAAAACATCAATTTGTTTATTTTTTTGATTTAATTCATTTAAAGTATCAACAAAAAATTTATTAAAAGAAGGAGAATTTTGATTTTTATTTAAATAATTTATATTCATATTTCGATTTGTAAAATTAATTGGTTGAGTATTATAATTTGTTTGTTTATTAAAATTATTTTGATTAGGATATAATAAATTTTGATTTTGGAAATTTTGAGTATAAGTTTTATTTAAATATAAATCATTTTGTTCAATTGTGTTTTTATTAATAGTTTTTAATTGATCTTCTAACTTACTAAGTTTCTTATTTAATATTTTTATATTTTCATTATTCCTTTGTTCCTTAATATAATTTTGTTTATTATTTTTAGTTTTTTCAATATTAAATTGAGTTTGTAATTTTATTAATTCACCTTTTAATTGATTTATTGTCATTAAATTCCTTTCTCTTTGATTAATTAAATCATTCAATTGATTTAATAGATATTTATTTGATAATTCTCTTTTATCATTTGAGTTTCCATTAAATACTTGTTCAATTTGTTTAAAAACATCTTGTAATTTTTTATCATATTTTTGCAAAACATAATTAAAATTACTTACTTCATTATTATATTGTGATTCAAGGTTTAAAATAATTTCATTAAATTGAATTTTTTTTTTATAATTTTCAATTATTATATCAAATTTTTCTTCTAGTTCTTCATTTGACATGTCTTGCCAATTAGGTATTAATTCATTTTTAATTTTTTTCAATAAAATCATATCATGATTATTATTTATTTCTTTATCATTAATTGTATTATTATAATTTATTTTTTCATTTATATCATCTAATTTATTATTTACATCTACTAAATAATTTTTTTCTTGTTCATTTAATGCATCTTTTAAATTTGTAATTTCCAATTTTAATTTTTCATTTTCTTCAATTAATTCATTATTATTATTATTAGTATTATTATTATTTATATTTTTATTATTTTGTAATATATTATCACCAAATAAATGATTTATTTTAGAAGGTTGATATGAATTAAGATTAACTAAAGATATTTTATTTTCGTTATTTTGATTTGTATTTGGATAAATTACAGTTTCTTCATTATTAGACATTTTTTCAAATGTATATATATTTTTATCATTCCCAAATCTTAACGTATCACCAGAATAAATATTCATTTTATTTTTTATTATTTTATTTTCATTTACATAAGTACCATTTGATGATGTATCATTAATAACAAAATTTTCAGTTTCTTCATCAAAAGAAATAGTTGCATGATTTTTAGATATACTTGAATTATCAATAATTAAATTACATGATGAATTTCTTCCTATATTAAATGGTAATTGAGTAATTGAAATTACATTTTTTAAAGTTTTTAAAATTGCATATGTAATAATATTATTTTCTTTAACATCATCAATTTTACTTTCAGTATCAGACATTTTAAATTTATTATTATTTCAAAATATTTAATTAAAAAAAAACAATAATAATAAATAATTAAATAAAAATTTGTTTTTTATAAATAAAAATAATACAATTATAATTTACTAATCTCATATTTTAAAATAAAAACAAATTTTATTTTTTATTATTATCATTTGAATTTTCTTCTATAAATTTCCCATTTAAAAAAATTCCTTCAAGAACAATATTTTCATTTTTTTTAATTAACTTTCCTTTTCCATTATAATTTCCATTAATAAATTCACCATCATAAAAATCTCCATTAATTAATTGTAAAGTTCCTTTACCTTCTTTAATTCCATTTTTAAAGCTTCCATTATAAATATTTCCTTTATTATCAACTAAACAACCTTCCCCATCAAATTTTCCTTTTTTAAAATGACCAACATATTTTTCATATTCAGTAATTAAAGAACCATTTCCATCCATTTCATCATTTAACCAATCACCTTCATATAAATATTTATTCTCATTTGTTGATGAATAATTTCCTTTTCCATGTTTTTTACCATTTTTCCAATTTCCAATATACGAAAATTTACTTTTTACCATTATTAAATTACCAAAACCATTTTTTTTTCCTCTTTTCATTCCTCCATTATAATTGTCACCATTTTCATAATAAATTTCTATTTTATTTATTGGTTCTGAATATTCTGATAAATATGATATTATTTCATTATGTTCTTTAAACCAAATTTTAAAATTCTTTGTTTCTATATATTTAAGTATGAATAATATATTGTGATTTTTAAATATTTTTGATAAATGATATATTGATGGCTCACTACAATATTCTTCTAATGTTGGTAAAATTCCAAAATTTTTATTTTGATTATTGTTATTCATTAATGGATGAGATGATATTATTATTGAGTTTAAATCTGTTTTGTTTATTACTTTTTTTTTTGCTAAACTTAAATCATAAAATAATGAAAGAAAATATTCAGAAAATTGTTCTTTTATAAATCTATTTTCTGAACATATTGTTTCATATAATTCAGTATTAAAATTAAAATCTTTATCACTTTCTATTAAATTTTTACATAAATAATCAAATACTATCCATTCTCCTTTTAATTCTCTTTTATTTGAAAAATATTTTAAAATTTCAATATTATCTTTTTTTTTCTCATAATATTTTTCTTCAACTTTTTCATTTGATTTAATTAATTCAACAATCTTATTTATCATAGCTTTTTCAAAACTTTTAACTTCTAAAATATATTCTGGAATATCATCTTTATAAATTATTTCTTTATCATCTAAATTAATAAGACAATCCCATTTAACTTCTTTTGATTGTAATAATAAAGGATTACTTGAACAAATAATATAAGAATCAACTTTGTCTTTTGTTATTTTATCCATATCAAATAAAGTAAATATGGGATATAAAACATATTTATTATGAAAAAGTTTTAAAGGAAAACCAGTTTGATTTAAAAATTTTTCATAATTATTTTTTTCAATTGATTCTTTTTGAGAATAAGAAAATAAACCTGGAAATAAAGTTATAGTAGAAATAATAAATAAAGAACCATTTGAAGGTAATTTTGAAAATACTATAATTTTTTTTTCTAATAATATCAATTTTATAATTTTAAAAACATCATCTAATAAAAATTTAAATAATTTCCTATAATTAAAAAATTTAATTAAAAAATCTTCATAAGAAGAAAAAGTAAGTGTACTTTCTTCATTATGAAAATTTTCAAAAGAAGATTCAATAATTTGTTTATCATTAAGAGTATCTTGTGCCATAAATAAATCTAAAGTTTTATTTATTTTATCATAAAAATAAGAAAAATTTGGTTTAATAGAAACAATACATAAAGATTTTTGAATACAATCTCTTATATTTTCTTGAAAATCATCTTGAACATCTTTTATATTTGTTTTAATTTGTCTATATGTAGAAGTACAATATAAAACTTTTTTTTCACTTTGAATAAAAAATATTTCATTATCTCTATTAGTTAAATGAATACCATCAGCAAGACAATAAATTGATAATTTATAAAATATTTCATCTAAATTTTGTTCTGCCGTTTTTCCTTCAATAAAAGAAGTTAAAAATTCATTGTGTTCTTTTAAAATTATTTCTCTTGAAGGATAAGTACATTCAACTAATGAACCATGTTTTTGATGAAATGAAACTATTGCTAAAAATAAAAATCCATTATTTTCATTTGGTAAATTATATGAATTGTCAAAATATTTTGATTCAATTATTTCATCTTTTATTGTCTCTGAATTATATTTTCTAAAAGTTTTTATTATTGATTGTATTTGAGTACTGTAAATGTTTTCTTTTTCAAAATTATTTGATACTATATCTTTTAATTTACCAAAGTTTTCTTTAAAAAATTGTTTCATTAATTTAAATCAAATAAAAATAATTTTAAAAAAAAAAAATAAAAATTTTTTTAATATTATATAGAAATATTATTAATAAATATAAAAATAATATTTTATAAAAAATTTAATATTCATTCTTCTTAAACAATTCACATATTTCATCAATTTTTCTATTAATAATTTCAGTTTTATTAGTCAATATTTCTGAAACTGGGATAATTTTATTATGTTTTCTTCCTTTACTATTATCACAATCAATTATTTGTTTATTTTTTCTATTTGAATTCCAATTTTCATTTGTTTTAAACATAATATTTATTTTTTTATGAGGATAAAAATAACTATTTGTTTGTGACATATAATTATTATATGTATTATTATTAAAATCTCTCATTACAGTTGTTCCAAAAGTTTTATCACCTTTTCCTCTTAATCTTAATTTAATTATATGTTTTTTTAATTCTAATTCTTCAAATTCTTTTTTTGATAATTCTTTATCATATTTCTTTTTTTCAATTTCATCAATTAATTCTTTTGAATTAATTGTATTTTGTGCTTTATCTGTTTTATTTTTTATAGAATAATTTTCAGGTATTATGTCAGAAAAATGTTTCAAAGGTGTTTTAATTATTTTTTTATTATTATTTATTATTTCTTTTTTATTTTGATTTTCATTTATTTTTTTATTTAAATATTTAGGTAATATTATTGGAGAATAATCATTATCTTCTTCATCTGATGAATTAAATCTTTTTTCAGTATTTAATTTATTTAAAACATCTATTTTTAATTTTTTTGAATATGATGAAATATTTTCTTTTTTAATTTCTATTTTTTTATTTTCTAATTTAATTGGAATGTCATTTTTTATAATTTGTTGAGTCTTTTTTTTAATTTCAGGTTTTATATTTTCTTCAATTTCAATTTTATTATTTGGTTTACTTATTTCTGATTCATTTTCATTTTCAATTATTTCAATTTCTGATTTTTTAATTTTTTCTTTTTTTTTTTTAATAGGTTCATTTTTATTTTCAATATTTATTATAGATTCACTTTTATTTTCAATATTTATTATAGGTTCACTTTTATCTTGTTTTTCTATTTCTGTTTCAATTATCATTTCTTTTTCTTTGTTAATTTTTGGAACTTTTTTTAGTGAAGAAAATTTCTTTTTTTCTTTTTCAGTACTTTTCGTATTTTTTTTTTCGAGAATATTTGATAAATCATCATTATTATTTTCAATTCCTTTATTCATTAATATAAATTCATCATTTTGTTTACTTCTAAAATTAACAGTTTTTTGTCTAAAAATTTTTCTCTTTAAAGTTGAATCATCTTTTTTATTATTGGTATATTTTTTCATATTAAAATTTTTTACAAATTTAACTATATCTTGAAAATTATCCTTAATATTATTATATTCTTCTTTAAAATCTGTAATATTCAATCTTATTTCATCAAAATCATTATTAATTGATTCAATATTGTCACTAATATAAATTTTTAATTTTTCTTTATAATCTTTAGTTTGTTTTGTAATTTCTATTAATTCATTAGATTTTTCTTCTAAATTTTTTGCTTCTTTACTATTAATAATTTTAACTTCATCAAATTTATCATTAAATTTTGTTATTTCTTTCTCTACCATATCATGAATTTGAATCTTAATTTCACTTAAAATATTATTTTGTCTATCACCAAAACTATCTAAACTACCAGTAAATTGTTTAACTAAATTTTCAATTTTTCTATTATAACTTTTTAATTCTAATAAAGTATCATTTTTAAAAGAATTTAAAGAATCCATTTCTTTAATATTATTATCAAGATAATCTCTAATTGTTTTAAATTTACAAAATTCACCAATGAATCCTGGTACTGTTAAATTATCTAAAAACAATTTATCATATTTTAATCTCATATTACTTACATCATTTAATATTGTATTTATTCTTAATTCATGAGACGTGATTTGATCTAAAGTTTTATTTTTAAATTGAATAAATTCATCAATTTTATCTACTTTTATTTTATATTCATTAAAATAAGTATCTAAATTTTCTAATTTTGATGTTAATAAATCAAGTTTTGTTGTCATTTGATTTATTGTATCATTAATTGGTGTTGTTACATTTGCAATTTGGAAATTAAGAGTTTTTTCAACTTCCTTTATTCTTTCTAACATTTCATTTTCTTCCTTATAAGACATTTCAATAATTTATTTTTACTATTAAATAATAGTTTTCAATTAAAACATTATATTTCAAAATAAAGTAATATTTATATTTTAATAAAAATATATTTTTTTTAAAATAATTTTTAATGTAAATGACTTAAAACAAAAATATAATTTTTTTTTGTGTAAAAAATTAAAAAATAAAATAAATATAATTTATGGGTGCATGTTGTGATGCAACAAATCAAAATTACCCAGATCCAGATATTGAAGAGAGTAATTCATTAAAAGAATTAACAGATGTTATGAACTCAAAATCAAGTAAATTATCAAGTGAAATTAATGTCATTTCTAATCATTTAAATAATCCTAATCAAAGTTTAGAAGAATTACATTTAAGTACTTTTAGTCAAGATGATTTAAAAAAAAGATTAAATTTTTTACAAAAACTTAAAACTATTTATGATAATGTTGCTTATCAATTAATTGTATTAAATATGAAAGATGAAGATGATGATTTAAAAGAATTAAAAAAAATTTTACAAAATATTGTTTCTAAATATTATATTAATGACGATCCAAAAAATGAATTAGATATTGCATTAGATGATTTAAGACAATATTCATTTAAAAAAATTGGAGAAGTAAATTGCTAATTTTATATTTATTTAAGGCAAAACATGTTTTATTGTAAATAATTTATATAAATTATATTATTATATTTCATTAGAATTATAAAAATTATATTCTATTTTAATAATTTAATATCAAAATTAGAAACTTTAATATTGGATTTAATAATTAAAAAAATTTATTTATTAATAAAATAAATCCAAAAAGAAACGCAATTTGTCTCAATTTGTTCTACAATTTTTTTTTCCATTTTCATATAATAATTTAAATAATATAATAAAAATATTCAAATATCCGGAAACCCAATAAATTTTTTTGAAAATAAAATATTTCAGAACCAATATAATTAAATTGAATACATATATTAAAAAATATATATTTCTCGTAGTTCTAAACAATTATTAAATGTATATAAGAAAGTTAATCATATAATTATATATATTATATATTTAAATTAAAATATATTTATTATTTTAAAAAAAAATTATATATTATATAAGTAATAAATTATAAATTATGAAAGTATATAAATACAAGAAATAATTTTTATTATTTCCTTCACATTAATTGAAAATAAATATTTTTAATTCATTCAATTTCATTTTTATTCCTTTAATATCTAATTATTAATAAAAAAATCAAATAATCTCACTTAACAATAAACAATATATATCTTAAATAACATAACTAAATAATAAAATAAAATAATTTAACAGTACAAATAAAATAAAAAAACTATATAAATTCCAATTTAAATTTATAAAATATAAAAAAATGACTGAAGATATTAAAATGTTAATAGGAACATATACAGATGATTGTTCATCAAAAGGAGTATATTTATATTCCTTTAACCAAAACACAGGAGAATCAAAAGAATTAGACACAGAAATGTCAGGAAATCCTTCATTTATTCATTTATCAGATGATAATCAATATTTTTATTCAGTAAATGAATTCAATACAGGAAAACAAGGAGTAAGTTCCTATTCAATAAAAGATAACAAAATAACAAAATTAAATGAATATTCATGTGATTTTGAAGGAAAATCAGGTGCAGATCCTTGTAATCTTTTATTACATAAAAATTACTTAATATCATCAAATTATACAGGAGGTTCATTTACAATATTTGACATTGATGAAACAAGTAAACATATAAAAAAATCAATTCAGCATTTTTCATATTCTGATAAATCACATATTCATTGTGCAATATTAACACCAGATAAAAAGTATATTTTTTTTACTGATTTAGGTACAGATATGATTCATCGATTTACAATAACAAATAATAAAGAAGCTCCTTTAAAAGATCATAAAATAATTTATCAATATAAAAATCAAACTCAAGCTGGACCAAGACATATGATTTTTTCACATGATGGAAAATTTTTTTATATAATTTGTGAATTAGATGATTTATTATCTATTTTTAGTTATAATGATGGAGAAATTAATCATATTAATACTATTAAAGCTTATGATGGTGATGGGAAAGGAAGTGCTGATATTCATTTTTCTAATGATGGTAATTTTTTATATACTAGTCATAGATTAAAGAAAGATGGAATTTCTATTTTTAAAGTTAATAAAGATAATGGAAATGTTGAAAAAATTGGATTTCAAGATACTGCTATTCATCCTAGGAATTTTGCTATTTCTCCTAATGGAAAGTTTTTACTTTGTGCTTGTAGAGATTCTAATGTTATTCAAGTTTATGAAATTAATAAAGATAGTGGGATGTTGAAAAATGTTAATAAAGATATTAAAATTGATAAACCTGTTTGTGTTAAGTTTTTTTAAATAAAGGTTTTTAAATGAGTTTTTTAAATTAAATCTATTTATAATAGAGTATTTTTTCAAATAAATTTAAATTTTTATTTTATTATTTATTTATATTTTTCTGATTATAATAATTCTTATATTTAATATTATTTTTCATCATAAAAAATAATTAATTAACAATTTTAATTAAAAAATAAAAGAACCTTTAAATATAAATTTAAAAAAAAATAAATTTCTTCTAAATAAAAAATATAATTATCCCAAAAATAAAATAAAATGAAAAAAATATATATATTTTCTATAACATATATAATATACATTTAATTTATTTTTCATTTTTTTCATTATTTACTTTTTCAACTTTTTCATCCTTTTGTTTTTCCATATTTTTATTTTCAATATTATGATTCTCAACTTGATGATCATTTTCAATATTATTATTATTCATATGATTATTTTCTATATTTTTATTATTTTCATTATGTTTAATATCATCATTCATATTATTATTCATACTACTATTTTCCTTTTTTCCAACATTTCTTTCACTATAATTAGTTTCATCACCATTTAGAGTAGGGTTTTCGAATTTTTTTTTAACCATATTCTTTTTTCTAAAACTATCAGTAGTACCATTTTTTTTCTTAACATATTTTTTTTTCTTAAAATAAGTATCAACAATACCAAACTCACTAAAAGCTTTATAAGCTCCAGGACCAGGTGTAATATCTCTTTTTTTCCCATAAGGAAATCTACTACCAAAAGTAATATTTCTTCCATTTTCATATTTACTATTATATAAATTACCTCCAATAATACTTTTAAGATTATAAGCACTTGGTCCAGGACTATCATTATAAACATATTTAAATCTATTACTACTTCCATTACCAAAAAAACTACCATGTACATTAACCATTTTAGATAAAGGATAATTACCATCTTTATTTAAACCAATATGAGGAGTATAAGCAGCAGGACCAGGAGTATCTCTATTAGGAAGTGGAATAGTTACTTTAGCTCTTAAAGTAAATGAAGGTGAATTACTTAAAGTTTTAGGTAAATATGCTCCTGGACCAGGAGCATCTCTTCCTTTTGGAATGTTTGTTGAACAATATACTTGATCACGAGATAATCCAAATGAAAATGATGGTCCTAATTTTGTTCCTTTATCAAAATCTCTTTTTATATTTGGGAAACCTGGACTTGCTTTTGATAATGTAAAATCTGTTTTTGAACCATAACCTAATGATGTTGTACGAGTATTTCTTGTTGATGGTATGTCATAAAATGCATATGAATTTGATGAACGTTTTAATGTTGGAAAACGAGGGGATTTTGAGAAGGTATATAACATTTTTGAACAGGATTTATTTAAAATACTTGTTGCTGCTTTTATTTGAGTTGCTGATGCTGATGAGTTCATATTTTATTTTTTTTTTATTAATTTTTTTTTAATTTTTTATTTTTGTTTATTTTTATCAGAGTTTTAATAATATGGTTTTATTTTTCATTTTTTTTTTTTTTTTTTAATTTATTTGTTTTTATATTTTTATTTCATATTATTTGATTGATAATATGAAATGTGTATTATTGAAAGGAATATTTAATTAATGTTTTTGGGTTTGTTTTTTTTTGTTTTCTATTTTTTTCAAATTAAAAATTATTTAAATATTGATTTATTTATTTATAATGGAAATATTTAAAAAGAAAATTTATGAATATACAAATATTTATAATAGGAAAAAAACAAGACAAGTTTTAAAATATAATGATAAAAATAAATCAGTTAGAGATAATACACCAAATAATTCTGCAATGAATTCATCTAATTTTTCAAAAATTGAAAAAAGAAAGAAAAAAATATTAGACAAATTTATTAATAAAAAATATTCAAAAAATAATCAAATAATAATTAATAACTTAAAAAAACATAATTCATCAATTTCAAATTATAACAAAGAAAAAATAACATCTTTAATATTTGATGGGAAATTTCATTATGTTAGTATATTTAAAGATTATTTATTTTGGGATGATAATGTAGAATGTTTAAAAAAATATTATAAAAAAAATGAAAGTATTCTTAAAATAAATCAATTTATAAATTATTATTGTACAATTTATAATTCATTAAATATTTATTGTATTTATTTCCATTTGGGAGATTGTAAAGAAGTAATATTAAAATATTATAGAAAAAAAATTAAACTTCAACAATCAATAATAGGGAATGATAATACAATTGTGAATAATAATAAAAATATAATTGAAAGAAATAAAAATAAAATAATTGAAAAATTAATAGAAACACATACTAAATTAACTTCTCAATCATTAAATTTCACAAAATTTACACCTGATGAATTATTATTAGATAAAAAACATATTGAAGATATATCTAAAATAAATACTATTCAAACAACTAGAACAAATTCTAAAATATTTAAAAGTAGAAATGAAGATGATTTATTATTAATAAAGAAAGAAAATAAAAGTATAGAATTTTCATATAATGATACTATTAAATTTTTAATTAAAAATTTAACGAATAAAAAAAAAAAATCTAAAATTTGTATTTATAAATATAATGGAAAAAAAAAGGATATATTGCATTTTAAAAATATTGATAAATTAAAACAAATATTGAAAAATTCTTCAACAAATGATAGAAATTTAAAAAAGGATTCAAATTCATTAAATAAAAAAACTAAAAATTTTCTTAATAAAAATTTTCTTAATATATTAAATGTTAAACCATTGTCAAATCATCATTCTGCAAAACATTTATATATTAAAACTGAAAGTAATAAAATTCTTTTTTCAAGAAAAAAAACCAAAATGAGAAACAATTTAAGACTTTTTAATATAAAAGAAAATTTTTTAAATAGTAAAAAAGATAATGAGACTTGTTTAACGGAAAGAAATAAAAGAAAAAATCCTTTAGTATTATATTTTGATAATTTTAAAAAAATGAAAATTAAAATCTTAAAAAATACAAAATCAAAAATTTATTTTTCGCCTAAAACAGTATCTAAAAATATAAATAAAAGCTCCAATAAAATAATTTATTTTAATAAAAATTTATCAAAGAATACAATAACAACAAATAATAGGCAATTAAATAATTTGAAATTTGGCAAATTAAAATTAAATAATGTTAAAAAATTAAGTGTAAAAAGTAGATCATATAATAAATATTATATATAATTTTGTCTATTATAACTATTAAAAACGTTAATATTTTTATAATAATTTTATATAATTTATTGGAAAAATTAAAATAAAATTTAATATACAAATATTTGATAAGGAAAACTAACTACAAAATTTAAAATAAAAATCTTTAATTAATAAAAAAGTAGGGAATGATAAATTATAATATTAGAATTATAAAAAAGCAAAACAATTAAATTGAATATTTTGATTGTCTAATACTGTTGATTATTTTTTAAATATAAATAAGTTGAAAAATTAAAAAAAAATAATATATATTTATTCAATGAATGGTCAAATGTTATTTACTGATTCAAATTTCATAACTAAAAATGATGAAACAAAAGAAGGTCAATCCTTTTTCTATACATTATGGATATTTCAAACAATTATATGGTTATCAATAATAGCAATAATAGTAGGAAAAATAATCAACAATAAGTATGTATTAATAATAGGATTTATATTTTTTGGAATTACATATCCAATTTATATAATTATTCAATTCTGTTCAGCAACATGTCAATATCTTAAGAATATTAATACTGATCAAAATATGTATGAAAAAATGGGAAGATTATTTATTACTCCTCCAGTCATTAATTTTTATGCTGAATGTTATCATTATGTGACTCATCATTATACTACAAGAGATGAAAAAGGACATACTCATCATGATTCTACAACAAGAAAAGTTGTTACTTATAGAGATTCATATAATTTACCATATTATTCTTGTAAGGATGTTAGTGGACTTTTTCTTTTAAATTCAAATGAAGCAGAAATAAAAAATAAAATTTTTATTAAATTAAATTTAAAACAAGAAATAAATTTTGCAGATACAATAAGTTATAGTGATTATATTGGTCAAAAAGATCTTTTTTGGAAAAGAAATAGATATTTAGATCGTTATATGGATTTTAGAGAAACTAGATATATTCCAGGAATGGAAGAATATAATTTAATAAAAATAGGAACATTAAAACCAAAATGTTTTGGTACATGTTGGTTTGTATTATCAGTATTGTTAACAGTAGGTCAATTTTATAATAAATATATAGATTCATTTTGTATTTATCAAAAATTTAAAATAAGAAAATTAATATCAACAAGATATAATTTATTAGATGAACAATATATTCAACAATATCAACCATTAATGCCACAATTAAATTTAGTTGTACAACAATTTAATTATGATCCAAAAAATACTGGTTATTGTTCAGTTAATATTGAACCTGTTTTACCTACAAAAGAACAAATTGAAAAATCTGAAAAATATCAAGATCAAATTCCTAATTATGGTATTACTTCTAATAGTGGTGTTATACAAGATATTCCACAATTTAATAATCCTAATTATAATGTTCCACCTCCTGCTTATATTTCTATTGGAGGTAATGTTGGATTAAAAAAAGAACAAATTAATCGTAATCAAAATATTCCTATGAATCAAGATTATATTAAAGGAGATTTTAATCAAAATAATAATGTTGTTAATCAAAATGGTGATGTTGATAATAAAATGATAATGAAAATCAATTAAAAGTAAAAACAATTAAATAATTACAAAAGAAAACAATTTATAAATTTTTTTTTTCAATTGATTTTAAATTTATTTAAGTTATTTTTTTTATTTTAATTATTTTTTTTATTCTTTTAATTTAAAAAAGGAGAATTATATTATATAATGCAAAATAAATTTTTTTAAAAGATAAAACTTTAATTATTTATATAAGTAAAAAAGAATTTTATGAAATTTTTGATGATGTTATTTTATTACCAAAAAATGAAATTCAAACTTTATTTGAAAGTTTACTAAAACAAAAAGGGAATTATATTATATAAAAATAATGAAAATAATAAAATTGATAAAGAATTATTTAATGAATATCATAATTATTTTTAAAAGTGGGATTTTTAATTTTATTTTGTAAGGTTAATAAATTTTTAATATTGAAATTTTTATTCATTACAATATTACTTTACTTTGATTTTTATTATCTTTTTTAGAATAATTTTATTAACTATATTATTATTATTAGAATTATAATTATTATTATTATTTATATTTTCATTATTTTGTTCATTATTTTTTGAAGTAAAAGAAGCATAATCAATTTTAGCAACCATATATTGATTATAAATTTTTTCTTTCATTAAATTTCTAATTGATTTCTTTGTTTTCTAAAATAATAAAATTCAAAGACTTTTTGATTTTTAATTGATTTAAATTATTTATAAAAGAATTATCTTCATCAGTTTCTTTAATATCAATACTAGTGAAATATAATATTTAAATCATCAATTGTTTGTTTTGATGGTGATTCAATATCATAATTTTCAATAACTTTTTTTATATTATTATACTATTATTTTTATTTTCATCATTTTACATTTGAATTTATTGGAGAAATTTCTTTATTTTTTAAATAAACTGAATCTGTGTTTCTTATAAGTAAATCTTGACTTTTAAAAATTGAAAATTTTTTCTTATCTCTTTCTTTTTTATACATTTCATTCATTTCTTCATATTTATTTTGACTATTTTTCTATTTTTTATTGTATTAAAGATTGATTCTATGAAATTATAATTATTTTCATTGTTATTATCTTATTTAATGTTATTACTTTTGTGTATTTCAGATTCATTTTTATTTGAATTTGTTTCTATTGAATAGATTTTTTCAAATAATTATCTTTATTGGATTCTATTTTATTTTTTAATGAATTTTCTTTTGTTATTTTCCTTTTTAGTAAATCAAACAATTATATCATTAAAGATTTTCGATTGAAATATCTTCTATCAAATTGTTTCCTTCTTCACATTTATGAAATTTTAATATTTTATATTTTAATAAATAAATTAGTAATTTTAGTATTCAAAAAAGTAAAAACTATTAAAAATAATTAATTATATAATATAAAAATTTAAACAATTATAAAAAAAAATATTAAATATTATATCACTTTATTTTAAATTAAAATTATAATTTGATACTTTTCATATAATAAATAATAATAAAATATGTTATCACAACAAATAATAAAGGAGCAAATAGAGAAACTTGTTGTTTTTTAACTTTTGAAATATTGTTTTTTTTTAGTGTCTTTATTAAGACAAAAAAATAAGTCTTATTATTATATATCTTATTAATGTTAAAAAATTCAATAAAAAGCAAAAAAAAAAAGAAAATTTTTCATCCTCTAAATAATTGGGAATATATGTTGCTATTATTAAGACTATTTTTGATTTTTAAAAATTTGTAAAAGAAATGTGTTGTTCTTATTAAGACTATTGATATTTTTGCAAAAGCTTAAAAATTAGGGTGCTACTCTTAAAAAGACGAATACGGTAATTATTTAATTTCCTTCATGTATATTTTTGCAAAAAATGATTGAAAGATTTTCATTTTCCTTTTAATTAATTTTATTTATTATTTATCAATTACAAATTTACATCTTAATTTGTTTTTAACTTTGAACTATTAAAAAGCATAATTTAAATATTTTCATTTTAAAGTAATATCATCTTTTAATTCTTTATTTAAATTTAAAATTAGAGTGATATCAGAAGAACATAATGTGATGTTAATAGAAACATCTATTAATGATAAGTATAATAAGGAAAAAATAGCCCAAATTATGCTTGAAACTTTTAATATTAAAGATGTCTATATTATAAATCTAGATATAGTTTTAATATATTCTGCCTTTAAATTCACTGGCATTGTATCTATGATGGTTATTCACTTACTCATTATATAAATAAATTAGATATAACTAGAAGAGATATAACATATTAATTGATTAGAATATTAGATGAATTAAAATCATTAAAAACATCAGCTGAAAGAGAAAGAGAAGAAAAAGATATTAAAGAAAATCAACATTATTTAGTACTTGATCCTGAAAATAAAATTACTAAATTTAATAAATATAAATTGGTTGATGATATAATTATTTGGGTTTATGTTCAAAAATTTAATGCTTCTAAAATTGTATTTCATCCTAAATAATATGAAAAAAAATGATGATGGAATTCATATAAAATATATTGAATCTATTAATAAATCTTATATTGATATTAGAAAAGAATTATATGAAAATATTATTCTTTCTAGAGGTAATAATAAGTTTAAAGGATTTCTTGAAAGATTAAAAAAAAATTAAAAAATCTTGCTTATGAATCTATGAAATTTAATGTTAAAGTCATTGATAGTCCAGAAAGGAAATATTCTTCTTGGAGATATTTTAAATTTTAGTTCTTAATTTATTTCTCAGTATATTAAAATAGAAGAATATAATGAAAATTGGACCTCAAATAGTTAATAGGAAATGTTTTTAAATTTATTTATTAAGGAAATAATTTTTTTTAATAAACAAAAGGGTAATAATAATAGTAATTGATATAAATTATTATAATTTTTAATAATTATTGTTTATAAATCTTTAATAATATAATTTTTATAATAAATAAAACCCCAAAAAAAAAACTATTTCCAAAATAAATTTAATATATATATAAATAAATAATAATTAAAATTTTTTTTTATTATCTTTTTTTTCTCAATTTTTAAATTATATTATTTAAATATTATGTTTTTTCATTCTCTGCATTTTTTAATATATAATTTTTTTCAATGATGAATAAAA
>JAEEGK010010035.1_pt1 | contig 21928 bp, 9 predicted proteins | sample 8958771 | NCBI WGS metagenome assembly JAEEGK01 (sample SAMN16246547, study PRJNA631951) | gut metagenome | biome: gut microbiome; feature: rumen; material: SC-attached | host: Bos | place: Iran: Karaj | collected 2018-10 | reverse complement strand
CCCAATCCCCAATCCCCAATCCCCAATCCCCAATCCCCAATCCCCAATCCCCCTTTATTATATTTTGTTTCATATTTTTTTTGCAAATAAATTTTAATAAAAAAATTAAAATAAATTTATTTTTTTTTATTTTAAAAAATAATTCAATTAATTTTTAAAAAAAATTTACAAAATCTCCTTTTATAATATTATTTGTATTAATTTCATCATAAGACATTTGATAATTTGTATAATATAAAATATTAATTACTCAAGTCCAATTATATCTTTCTCAAATTAAAACATCGACTTTATTGGCTCTATTTTGTAACTCTCATATTTCATTTTCTGAAAGTAGATATAAATTACTCTTTTGGTTTGATAATATGAAATAAAATTAAACAGTATTATAATAATATTGAATACTATTAAAATCATTTTAACTTTAATTTCAATTAATATCTTAAATATATATAAAAATAATATAATATTTAATTTTATTTTTGTATCATTAATAATAATAACACTATCTTAAACTGATTATAAATTTAAAACTATTAATAATTATAAGGAATATGATAAAAACAATAATACATTTGTTAAATAATCTTAAAAAGATGAAGAAATAAAATTGAAATATTTAGTTGACAATTCAAATTAATTTTAAATAAATATATATATAGATAATGAAAAAATTATGAAAATTACAATAAAATATTATATTTATTTTAGAATGGCAGATTTTTAATTTAATATATTTTATAAAATTTAAAAATAAAAATTCTTAAAAATAATTAAATGAATGAGGCCAACTCTTCTTTTAATTATTTAGAAATAAATGAATTACGAAATAAATATGAACAATTAGAAAACGATATAAGAAAATTAAGAATAGAAAATACAAGAAAAGAAAAAGAAAATCAAAAATTAAGAGAAGAACTTCAAAAATATAGAAAGCCATCAAACGACTCATCAACAAATTATCCATGGGCAGATGAATTTGTTGAAAGATGGAAAAAGTTAGTAGAGAATACAATAATGGATAGTTTTGATAATATATTTTTTAAAAATGTTTTATTTGTTAGAGTAATTAATATTACTGTAAGAATAGTTTATGATATTGCAGATGAAGAAATAAAAAAAAAAATAAAAGAAATATTAAATTGTTTAGGTTATGAAATAAAAAATCAAGATGATATTAAATCATTTTTTAATAAATTTCAATCAATTATTTTTCAAGATTACTTTAAAACAATAATTAAATTTAATGATGAATTACTAAATAAAATTTTATTAAATATAAGATTAGAAATAAGTACACAAAAAGGAAAATTATTTACTGAAGATGAAATAAATGAAATTCAAAAAGATTTAGATTCAAAAAATATTATTCAATTTATAAAAGAATTATTCACATTATCATTATATATGATAATTCATGATCCTCAATTAACAATATCAACTACATTAGAATTAAGATATTGTTATTTTTCTAAAAAAGAAGCAGTATTAGATGGTTTTGGAAAAGAAGATGCAGTTTGTTTAATTATATTAACTCCACCTTTATTAAGATTAAATACTTATTTTAAAAAATTAGTTCCTATTGTTTTTATTTGTGAAAATCCTACTGAAAATATGATTAAACAATGTGAAGAAAAAAGATTATTTGAATTAAAAAAAGAACAATCAAAATCTTTTTGTGGAAATATACCAGGAGCTCAATTTTTTTCAAATGAAAATGAACAAGATAATAAAATTTCAATTACAAATATAAATACACCAAATAGTAAAAAAGAAAATAATAATAATGATACAGAACAAAATTATCAATATATAAAAACTAATAATACTACAATTAGTACAACTACTTATACTTCAAATAGAAATAATAATAATAATAATAATATTGATTTTAATAAAGAAAAAACTATTGATTGTTATAAATCACCAAATGATTTAAATAATAAAAAAAAAGAATATATTAGAAGTAAATCTTCAACAAAACAAAATTCATATTTTCCAAAAAATCAAGAAAAAACAATTCAAAAACAAATTGAAGAAGCAAAAAGAAATAATACAATAAATGAATGTGATTTAAATGGGAGTAATAAAAATAATTTATGTAATTTTGTAATACAAAATGTAAATAAAAAAACAGAACAACATATTTTTAATACAATAAATAAAGGTTCATCAATAAATAATCAAAAAAAAGAAAAAAGTTTTATTATTTCACAAGAAGAACAAAGACAATTAGATAATAATTTAAAACAAAAAAAAGATATTCGTTCAAATAAAACAAAATTATCATTGAATAAAATGGATAAATCAAGAAATAATTCAACATATGATTTAGAATTAAATAATCATTCAAAAGAACAAATAATTGAAAATTATCCAATAAAATTAATAACAGAAGTACCTCAAAATTTTCAAAATAAAACACCAACATTAAAAAATAGAACAAATTCAATAGACTCTTTTAGTGATATAAGTCAAAATAATATGACACCAATTAATACAACAATGACTGAAAATAATAGAAAAATTACAAGTATAAATGCAATTATTGCAAATAATCAAAAAAAAGTTAAAACTACAATAAGAAAAGTAAATAATTCTAATATTAATAATAATACTAATATTAATAATATTAATACTAATATTAATAATACAAATTCAAATATTCATAATTCTCATCAAAGAAAAACTATTTCTACAAATATTGAACCTTCTCATACTACATTAGGACAAAATAATTTTCAAAATAAAGGAAATTTTAATCAAAATAATAATTTAAATAATAGACCAAATCATAAAATTAGTCTTTCACATATAGATAAAAATAATAATATTAATAATATAGAACATAATTATGATAGTGCTTCTTATAGAAATAATAATAGAGAACTTGTAAGAAATAATAGTCAATCTAATGACAATAATTCACATAATATTAGTTCAAATTCAATATATTCAAATAATTCAAATAGAAATAAAAATAAAGGGATGAAAAATAATTATTCTAACAATTTTTTAGTAAATAAACAAGTTGGAAAAGTAGATTATATGGTAAATAAAAATACTAATTATAATAACAATAATAATAATAATATAATTAACAATAATCAAAATAAAATTATTTCAAGTCAAAAAAAAGGATTTGATTATTCTAATACACAACCAATAAAAACAGATTTTAATAATTTAACAGAAGGAATTCAAAAATTACAAGAAAATTCAACTTTATCAAGTAATAGAGTATCAAATTCAAATACATTAATAAAAAATTCATATTTTTTTACAAATGATATTAAATCAATGGGTAAATTTTTTAAAAATGATATTCAAAAAAGGAATAAAGCCTTATTAGCAAAAAAAATTGATGTTCAAATGAATTATGAATCTAATCAATATCAAAATATAAGAGTTAATTCCCCTTCTGGAAGAAATTCTAATAAAAATAAATTTAATAATAATAATAATCAAATAAATAATCAAAACTATGGTAATTCAAATAATACTAGAGATGTAAGTTTAAATAAAAAATATTATTCTTGTTCTATTAATCCTGTTGATAGACATAAAACCAAAAAATAAAATAAAATTTTTCTTTTTTATAAATATATTTTACCCTTAAAACTTAATTATTCAAATTAATTGATAATTCTTTAAATAAATAATTTAAATTTAATTAATTATTTTAATTTATAATATTATAAAACAATAAAAAAAATAATATAAGAATTAAAAAAAAAATAAAAAATGTAAAAAAAAAAATTAAATGTTAAAAAAATTTTACTTTCTCCTAATAATAAAAATAATAAAAGGATTTTATATAGATTATGATGATGATGAAATTCCAGAATCAGGAACAATTCCATTAAAATTTACAATTGAAAAAATAGATTCAGAAGAATTATTAACAACAAAAATAAAAATAGGAGATCCACCACAAGAAATAACATTAATATTAGATATAGGTGCTGATAGAACTTGGATATTAAAAGATAATTATAAATATTCTTTATCAAAAACATACTCAACTGACAATGATTTCGATAAAAGAATACAAGATAATTTTTCATATTCAGGAGTTAAATCAAAAGAAACTTTTACAATTGGAAATAAAATTTTAGAAAATTTTTTATTTTTATTAGTAGAAAAAATTGAAAATAAAAATTTTAATGGTGTATTATCATTAGGAAGAGAATATGATACAAAATATTTTTCTTTAGCATATAGATTAAGTTCAAAAATGAAAACTTTTTATAATAGTTTTGTATTAAAATTTGAAGGGAATAATACTGGAGAATTACATATTGGTGATGCTACTGATGAAATAAAAATTTTTAAAGATTTAGTTTTACCATGTAAATTATTAGATAGTGAACCAAAAATTAAATGGAAATGTCAATTAACTCATGTTTTTATTGGTGGAATTGATAATGCTACATTTTTTTTTGATGATTATTATGAACAAAGTAGATATTTAATTTATAATAGAAGTTATAAAATTGAAAATATTGATTCACCTGTTTATTTTGAAACTATTTATAATAAAATTTATGTTACTAGAAAATTTATTGATTATATGAAAGCTAATTTATTTATTGATAAAGATGGGAAAAGTTTTTGTAGTTTAGAAGATAATTATTATAAAGCTTATTTTAATTGTTCTAAAAGTGAAGTTTCTAAAGTTCCAATATTAAATTTTGTTTTAAGTGCTGTTACTGATTTAAGTTTTCCTTATAATAATTTATTTGAATGTGATGATAATAATTGTATTTCTATTATACAATATGATAGTAATTTTCAAGGATTTGTTTTTGGTTTACCTATTTTAAAAAATTATCAAATGATTTTTGATTATAAATCTAAACTTTTGCAATTTTATGGAAAAGAAAATAAATTTTTAGTTAAAATGCCTTATACTGAAGGTATTGAATTGGTAAATCTTTTAATTTATTTTATTTTTTTTATTATTTTTTTTTTACTTATTTCAATATGTGTTATATATATTATAAGAAGTAAAAATAAAAAAAGAAAGAAAATAGAAGAAGAAATATTTCAAATAGTCTAATATTATATTTTATTTATTTAAAATTTTTATTTCAGCAAAAATAAAAAGTTTATTTATATAATTTTTATTAAATGAAAAAATGCTATTATTATATTTAATTTATTTTATTTATAAACCAATTATTTAAATTAAAATGATAATTAATTATCTTTATCAGATTTTTTTGTATTTAATATTAACATGAAGAAGATTATTAAATGATTTCTAGATTATTAATAATTAAAAAGGTAAAAATAAATCTATATAAAAATCAAATAAAATGAATAATCAGAATTTAATAGAGTTGATAATAAAATTTCTCCAATTAAAGGATATAATTCAATTGTCCTGTGTAAATAAGTTTTTGAAATTTATACTTAATAATAAAAACATTCTTTATATTAATGATTTATGGAGAGAAAAATGTGATGATAAATTTTATAATAATGGAATAAGTGAAAAAATAATAGATAAAAACGTATTTTCAAATGATAATATCATTTTTTTTAATTGGAAGGATTTATATAAACAATTTGTCAATAATAAAAATAAATTTACAAGTGAACAAATTGCAAATGATATTTATAAAACTATGAAAGAACATTTATATATGCCTATAATTAGAAAATCTGTTCCATATATTGAAAATCAATTTTTTTCAAAACATCAAATTTTTTTTCTTGATTTTAAATACTTTGAAAACAATTATGTAAAAATAAAACAAAATATAAATTGTGTTCAATATTCTATTGAGTATAAAGAAATTCTAGATGATATTTTTAATTATCAAAATTTAGAACATTATGAAATTTCAAATGTAAATAATAATGATATTCAATTTATTATTTGGTTATATCAAACTATTTCATTATTTTGTTTAATGAATTTTCAATATCTTTTGACAATAAATAAAAATGAAAAAATTTTTTTAAATGAATATTTAAATAGATATAATAATTTTCTTGATATTGCATTACAATTAAAAGAAAAATATATAAATATAGATAATAATTTAAACACATTATATAATTTGAATTTCGGAAAAAAAAATTTTTTTTCAATATATATAATGATTTATAATATTTGGTATAATAATGTTTATACAAAATTGGCAAATATAATAAATAATTCAATTTATTTGATTATGGATTACATTTTATTAAATGAATTAAATGATAAAGATGAATCTTCTACAAATATTACAACATTAAATATTGATGAATATGAAATTAGAGATAATATTACTTTAATTAATGATATAGGAATATCAATTTTGGATTGTAGTATTGATAAATACAATGTAATGTTTATTAATCATACTCATCTTAAAGTTAATATTTATTATAAGCAATATGAAAAGATTATTTTATCCTGCATTTTAAAGTTTATTGAAAAAGTAGAAAAAAATAATATTAATTGGAAAGATTATATTGTTAATTGGTTAAATAATTATTTTTTATTATCAGATAAGGAAGAAATTAGTTATTTATTAAATAAAAAAAATTTATTTTTTATAAGTAAAACTAAATACTTTTTATTAGAAAAAATAAATATTGTTTTAAATCCTATTATTAAAAAAGAATTAGATATAAATTTGCTTAATTTTATAAATTTTAAAAAACCAAATAATAAACTTATTGAAAACTTTAATCAAGAAAATTATTTAGGTTTAAGTAAATTAGTCAAAAAAAAAGTGATGGAAGAAGAAAATTATATAAGACAATATTTAAATGGAGAATTTACAAATAAGCTAAATATTTCTAATGCAGAAAATTTGATTAATATTTTTTTTACAAAAAATGGAAAATCAATTATTGAATTTATTAGAAAATATTCTATTATTTATTATCAAACTCTAGAAAAAATGGAAAAATTAAATAATATAATTGACAATTTAATTCCTAATTCCTAAATTGCATATTTGTAAAAGTTAAATCATTATTAATTTATTTTTAAAAGGCTATTAATTATAATTAAGCCATTTATTAGAATAAAGATTAAATATTTTATTAAAAATTTAAAAGAATTTTAGTACTTTATTAATTTTTACTTTTTAAAAATAATTAATTTAATTTTTCCTTTTAAACAAATAAAAATAATATGTACAATAAAGCTTTCTTTTTATTATGTATGGTTATAATATTTTATTTAACAATTCGTTCTCTACAAAAATTTAATTATAGTGAAAACACACTTAATAGTATGATAGCTCAATTTTTAACAAATAATATTGAAGATATAAAAGGAATTCAAAATTTAGATGAAGAAAATAATATAAGTGAATGTCCAATTGGTTATGATGACTTATTAGAAAATTCATTTTGGCCTGGAAATTTTCCTGGATGTGGTTGTTTAAATTCAGATAAAAAAACATATACATATTATAGTAATATTTGTCCAAAAGAAAATTGTATTGAAATAGAAGAAAGTAAAAAAAAACCATTACCAAATTATGATAAAATTCATTTTTGTTTTTTAAGAGGTGAAAAGAATTATTATGATTTATTAAATGAAAAAAAAATTATTCCATATAATAATATATCAAATTGTGATAATATAACTCATAGAGTTTGTGGTTTAATTGATAATTTAAATAATGTACTTTGTTTAGAAAGAAATAATGAATGTCCTATTACAAAATTTTTTTATAGTAAAAATACTACAGAAATTGAAAATTTAAAAAAAAATGATTCAAAAGCAACAATTAATCAAATTAATAATACAAATACTTTTCTTTTAATAAGTCATAGTGATAATTTAGTTTATAAAAATAATAAAATTCCTAATTTTTTTAGAGTTGATATGTCACAACCTTGTTTAAATGGGGAAAAAAATCCAGAAAAAGAATTATTATTTGATTTAATGAATAATAAATTTATTTTTTCTTGTAATAAATATGAAAATGGAAGTGATATTGTTGATAATTTATATAATCAAATTGGTTCAGAGAATTATTTAGATTATTTATCAGATAATAATTTTTTTAATATTTATGAAAAGATATATAAAAAATTTCAAATTAAAGTTGAAAATATAAATTTAAATTTATATGTTAAAACTTTTCCAGGATGGTCATTTAAATGTATGAAAAGTGATACTGATACTTTTGTTAATTTTTTAAAGTCTCCTGATGTTTTAAATAAAATAACTTTATCAATAGTTGTTCATTCTTTTTTAGTTATTGCTATTTTAATTGCTATTGGAATATGTTCTTTTTATTTTATTGATAAATTTGAAAAATTATTTTATATTATTAGTTTAGGTTTTATAGTTTTAAATTTATTTTATCCTATTCAAGTTATTTCAAATGCTAATTGGATTATTAATAATATTTCAGATGAAAATGGAAATTATTGTGGTGATGATTCTTTAAATTTATTATTAAAAAGTATTTCTGATTCATGTAGCTCATTAATGGATACATATATTATTATTTTAGTGATTATTATTCTTGATTTAATTGTTTTTATTTGTATTCTTCAAACTTGGATTAAACCTACTATTAAAGAAATTCAAGAAAGATTAATACAATTAAGACAATATAATTAATTTAAAGATAAATTTTAATAATTTATATATTATTTTTTAAATTATATTTTATTTCATTTCATTTAGTTCAATAAATATAATAAAAATAGTGTAATGACAATTTTATTTTATTAAATAATATCATTTTTTATATAATATTGATACAAAATTGAATTAAAATATTTTATTTTTTTTCAAATAGTGAAAAATTCATAATTTAAAAATAAAATTTTAATTCAATTTTATATAAGAAAATAAATAGTATAATTATTTTAAATTAAACATTAAAACATTTAAAAAATAAATTAATTAATCGTTGAAACATATCTCTTTTAATAATCTTTATGATTATAAAAAGTAAAAAAAAGATATTATTTTTTTAGAAGATATAATATTATTTCAATAATAAAAAATTTATTAAATTCAATATTTATTTATTTTTTGATAATTTTTATCATTGATATTTATAATAACATTATATATTATAAGAGTAATTTTATTTTTTAAAAATAAACACTTAAAAAATTTTTCTAATAATAATAATTTTTTATACTATTATTTAAGGTATCATTTCAGCACCACTTTCACTAACAAAAGAACTCATATTAGGTTCTTTTTCTCCTTTTACAAAAACATAAATAGCAATTCCTCCAATAAATAAAATTACAACTATAATAATTAAAATAATCCAAAAAGCATTTGAACCGTCAGATTCAGGAGGATTAACTGGAGAAGGAGGATTAACAGGGGAAGGAGGAATATCATTAGTAAAATTAAGTATTACATTTCCATATCCTTTACTTTCAATTTTAATTATATCAATAAATGAATAATTAAGATATATACCATTTCCAATTTTTTCTTCTTCATATAATGAATTTATATCTCCTTTTCCTATAATACTACAAGTAATATTATCATTTTTTGTTATTACTAAATAACTTTCATATTGCATTGATGAATATAATCCTATAAAATATTTTGTTCCTGTTCCATTAAATGTAAAATTTATTTGTTGTTTAAATGGTCTTTCATTATATAATTTATATTCTCCATTAATTTCAGTATAAGCAAATTGAGGATTTTCAATAAAATTAAATCTAAATGTTGTAATTGATGAATAATTTGTTGAGAATAAATATTTTTGTTTAATTTTATTAAATTCATAAGATTTAATTCCATCAATTATATTACCTGAATAATATTCTGCTTCTTCAGATACACCAATAATATATGTTTTATTAGAATTGATAGTTTCTTCTTGAATTAATTTTACATATATTGGAATTCCTTCTATATATTTAGTTTTTATTTTATTCTTATTTTTACCTAAAATAATTTTAGTTGAGGGTTTCATATTTGTAAATGCAATATCTATAGGTTCAAAATAATTTTTATTTTCATAACTAATATTAAAACTTAAAGACTTTAATGATGATATACTTAGATATACATATCTAAAAATATAATTATTATATTTTATATCAATTGCATCATATATTAATGAAGTAACTGATTCACCTGATGATTGTATTTTTAAATATGATAGTTGTTGTTCTTTATTTGTTTTTAAAACAAAACCTAATTCATCATTTGAAGTAGAGTTTAATTCTTCTGATGGTAATATATATTTATAATTAAATTCTCCATTGAATAATTTTGATTTAAAACCATAATTCATGGATTCAAAATCACAATCTTCAGTTAATAAAATATATATTTTAGGACCTTTATTTTGGTAATCATGTTTTACTTCTTTTATAGTAACAAAAACATTATGATTTATATTATTTAATTCAAATTTACAATAAAATTGTTGCTCACATGATTGTTGACTTTTTTCATTGTTATCTGGTTCATTTTGATAAAGTTCAGCTAAAAAATAATTGTTTTCATTATAACTTATTTCAATTTTATATTTTTTTGCTTTAGTTATATTAAATTGTAAAACATAATAAAAATTGTCCTCAATACGCATAATACGATGTGGAATATCTTCATTAATAATAATATTCCCATGTCTTATTGATATATAATCAGTATATTCACTTGATTCTGAATTCATTTCAGATTTTTTTGGACCTATTAATATTAATGATATTAACGTATAATCTTTTGTAATATTACATTTAATAACTTTTTGATTTTTTTCAATTTTACCAGTTTTAATAATATTATCATAAGTATTATTATTTGGATTAATATTAGGTTCACCCTTTATAATAATATATGTATAGTTATCACTTTTTGGTCCTTCAGCAAATGTAATATAAATATAATTATCATTTTGATTAAATATTGAATAATAAAATGAAATTTCATTTATTGATTCATTAATAGTAAATTTATTAAATGAATCATCATTAATCCCATTATAAGGTATTTTTTTAACTGTCCTAATGAAAGAATAATCTTTATAAATTAGAAGATCTAAAGAAGTATTTGCAATAGATTTATTTAAATTATAACTTTTACAAAATTTAATATTAATTATATCTTGTGGAAATTCTGTTCTATTTAAACAAATTGTTCCCTCTCCAAATTGTAAAATAAGATTTTCTGTTTCAATTGATTTTCCAAATTGAATTGTTAGAAATTGTGTATTATTTGTATGATATTTATAATATGGAAATTGTTCAGGATAATTAATAATTTCAGTTGGAGGAACAGCAATAATATTAATTTGATTAATTTGATTTCCTTTATAATCAAAATTAAAACTAATTTCTTTAGAATTATTATTTTCCTTAATTACAAAATAATAAAAATAAAAAAATCTATTATTTATTGCCTTCCACATAATATTACTTATTTTCTCAGTTGATGGTGAAGTTATGTTAAGGTCACGAAAGGGGCAAGTGGGTAACCATACAAAAGCACTATCATTAAATTTATTATATAATTCTGGATTTTTAAATTTAATAGTTTTACTAAAATTCTTAAAATAATAGAATTTTGTATAATTATTACTATTAATTTCTAATTCATTTTCAATTTTTTTCCACACAAGAATTGTATATTCAGCTGAAGAATTGCTTGTTAAATTTGAATTTCTAATTTTTAATAATGTTGTTTCTGAAGTTTTTGAAGAATTTTCTAATACAAATTCACATACGTCAATTGGATTAATACAAGTTGAATTGCCTATATAAAATATTAAACTATTATCATTTGAATGAATAAATAAATGATTATATGTTTTATTATATTCAATATTCATATATTTATTAACTCTTTCATTTTTTAAATAATTGTAATTCATTATATCCATTTGAATTTTTTCTTCTGTAATATTAGGCATAAATGAAATATAATTAATAGTTGTTGATGAATTTTCTTTTTCTGGATTTTTATTTGTTATCACAAAATAATTTCCTTTTTTCTTAATTGATTTATTATTTTCAAAAGTAGAATAATAAACAAAATTTATAAATTGTTTTGATTTGTTGTCATATCTTACATCTTCTTTATCTATATATTGATAAACATTAAATAATGAAGAAGTATTATTTGAATTATCATCTATTATTTCAATTTTTATTTCTTGAGTTTCTTCAGTATATTGAATAAATGTATCATTATTTTTATCAAATTCCACATAACTATAACTATTAATAGTTTTAAATTTATAATCAGATAAAGATACTGTTATTATTATTAATGATAGAAAGATTAAATTAAACATTTATTATTTTATATTTTATTTAAGATATTTATTGAAAATTAATTAAAATAATTTTAATAGTATTCAATGTATTATAAAATTGTTTATTTTTATTATTAGGTTTGAGCATTAAATTAAATTAAATTAAAAAACAATTAATTAAATTAAAAAATATGTTATATTTATGAAATTAATAAATATTAATTTTATCAAATCTTTAATTTGGTTAATTAAATAAAAATAAATATTTTTGTCTTTTTTTTAGCTATATATTACCATATAAAAATTATTTAATCAAAAATATCTTAAATATTTTAAATAAATTTTATGAAAAAATTGAACAATAAATTAAAATGAAACTATATAATTTGATTTATAAATATAAAACAATTATTAAATATCTTAAAAAAATTCTATTATATATTTGATTTTATTTTATAAATAAGTAATAAAAAAACAAAAAATGGAAAAAAAGTATAAATTAATTATAATTTGTTCAGCTTTAATCATGATGATAATTAGTTTCATATTATTATATAAATCATTAGATATTTCAAATAAAGGACATGATGTAATAAATGTAGCTATAAATAGATATAATGAGTATGCAAAAGAAAATATAGACCCAAATTATACAGAAGAAAAAGCAAAATTTATGAAAAATCAATTATCCGATGTTTATCCATATGGTGAATATGCTGGATTAGGAGAAGGAATAATATTCATATTCATTATATTTTCACATATTTTGGATTATATTTTGATTATAATATTAATTGTTTTATTTGCTATTTCTACTTGCAGAATTTGCAAAATCATATTATTTATTTTACTTTTTATTTCATTATTTTTGACTTGTTTCTTATCTATAATTTTTATTACAACATATAAGAATAAAGTTGATATGAATGATGATGAATTATATGTTTTTGATGATGAATTAAATAATGAACTTAAAGAAGTTATAGATGATTTACTAGATAGACTATTATGTTATATTTTTTCTATAGTTTGTGTTTTCTTAGGGGTTATTGGATATGTTATAGTTTTCATTTTTCATTTAAAAGATCAAGATTAAATATAATAAAATATAGCATTAAATCAAAATACAAATATATAAAATCTTTTAATGTTGAATTTTTAATTTCAATATCAATTTTTTATTATTATATTCTTTATAAATTTGTTAATGAAAATTTATATTAAGAGATTTTTTCAATTTTTAATTATAAATTATTTATATAATATAAATATACATTAATTTTTTGAACTAATTTACAATTACTCTATAAATTAAATTTTGATTAAGAATATTGTTATTTAGATTTTATTTCAAATAAAATAACTTTAATTATTTCAAAACATATAATTTGAATCTAGATGAAGGAAAGCTTTTACAATATTAGTTAAAGTTCTTTTCACCAAAGAAAATATAAAAAAGAAGAATATAAAATTATTAACAATAACTAATAAATTAAATAAAGATATTCTAATATATGAAAATCAAATTTTTATAAATAGGCCTATTAATTTCTTTTTTTTATTTTCATATTATTAGGTATTTAATATGATACAATTTTGTTTCCTTTGTTTTAAAAAATAAGTATAAATATATTAATAATTTTTGAATTATTTTTCCTACTATTTCATTTTTTTATTCCTTGAAAGATTGTAAAATGATAATTAAAATTTAATTAATAATTGAATTTTATAAAAAATATATAAAAAAATTGAACTCATAGAAATACATTTTTATTTTTACTATATTGAAACCTTTTATGTTATTAATTGAATTATCTTTTAAATTTATAATTTTATAAAGAAAAAAGATAATACTTGATATTAAATTAATTATTGAATAATGAATATTTTATAATTGTATATATATAACTCAAAATTTCTCCTATATTTAATTAAATAAAATTAAATTATTTTTTAATTTATAATCTAAGAGTTTTTAGGTTTCAGATTCAAAGATTTAAATTAAAAAATTTTAGTTTTATTTAATTATTCATTAATTATAAAAGATTGTTTTAAAATTAATTCTTCCAATTTAAATCTATGAATTTTTAATTTAAATACTTATAGGTTATTAAGTAAAAAATTATTAATATTTTCTTTAAATAAATGGGAAATGGGGATATAATCATTATAATATATTCATAAATATAATTTTATTAACAATTCATTTATATTAAATTTAATTTTTAGATTTAATACATTAAAAAATTAAAATTATTTTTAAAAGATAATAATTAAAAATTTAAAATTAAACACCAAAAAATCAGAGGAATTAATAAAATAATAATATTTTGAAATAATATTAATATTAATTTAATTACAAGAAAAAGATAAAATATAATATTTATGAAAAAAAGAAAATAGGATTAAAATTATTTATATCAATATTTAAATACTATTATCATAAATATACATTATCCTAAAATATGAGTAATTAATTGGACTTTAAAATTATACATTTTTTTGATATTTTCTAAAATATATTGTATTTTTTCTACTAACTTTAAAATGAATTTTTTAAATATATATAATAATTAAAACAAATATTTTTTTTTATTTATTCAAAATATATATATTGATATATTTTTAAATAAATATTTATTAAAAATGAAAAGATTTTTAATATATTTCATTCTAAACCTTTTAATATCTTATTCTTTATCAGAAGAAAATTGTAATCAGTTAATGTTAGAATATCTAAGAAATTTTAACCCAATGAATTTTTCAAATCCAGTAGTATCAAGTGGAACAGGATATAATGACTTTGGAAAATATGATTTATGTATAGAAAATAATTTTAGTTATTATTTATATCAAATTTCTTTTGAAATACCAACAGATAAATTAGTACCTTCATTTAATGCATTTATTGGACTTTGTATTCCTTCAATTTGTTATAATGAAACAATTTTTGAAAATTGGAAAGAATTAGCAGAATCATATTTAAAACTTCCAAAAGATAATATGACTGTAATAAAAACAGTAGAAGAAAATAATAAATATACTAAATTAAATACTTCATCTATTATTATTATAATTCTAATTTGCTTTTTTGTTTTATTTTCAAGTGGTTTTGTAAAATTTATTATAAATTGGTTTAATGGAGAGATTGATGATAAAATTGAAGAAGAAGAATCACAAAGATTATCAAATAATACTGAAATTAAAAATGAAATTAATTCATCAGTTATGGATGAAAAAATTAATAATAGTATTGAAATTAATAGAATTTCAGTTCCAATAGAACAATTAAAAAAAGAAAAAACTAAAAAAGGAATATTAAATAATTTATTTGATGTTAATGAAAATTATCAAAGAATGTTTGATTTACCAAAAGATAAAAATTTAAAAGCAATTTATGGAATAAAAACTTTTTGTATGATAATTATTATGTATTTAACAATGATAATGACATTTACAACTTATCCACTTCCAATAAGAAATCCAGAAGGTACTTTAGAATATATTCGTTCATTTTTTTGGCAATTATTTTTCAATAATACATTTTGTTATGATATTTATTTTTTTATTTCAGCATTTTATTTATCATATAAATTCTCAAATAAAACTGAAGAACTTGGATTTTGTTATTATATTTTAAAAATATTCCATAAAATATTAAGATGGTATCCTGTTTATTTAATTGTTTTTGCTATTTATTATAAATTCTTTATTAATACACTTGATGGTCCTATTTCTGGTCATTTATTTAATAATGAAATTGAATCTTGTCAAGAACATTTTCCTATTATTTTAGCTTTATTACAAGATTTGACTTTTGGACTTTTTAGTGGAAGTAAATTAAATCAAAATTATCTTTGTTATAATTGGACTTGGTTTTCTGCTTGTTTAATTCATTTTTATATTGTTGGTTGTTTTTTAATGTATTTATATCAAAAAAAACCTAAAATGTTTTATACTTGTTGTAGTATTTTATTAGTTATTTGCACTGGACTTGAAATTTTTATTTTTATTAATAAAGATTATGGAATTACATATTATGAATTACATTTAAAAAATTATAATCAATATTTTGAATTATATTATTCCAAAGTTTATATGAGAATATCAATTTATTTAATAGGATTAATTTGTGGTATTTATTATGCTGATAAAATAAATGATGAAAATAGTTCCATTTCAAAATTAAAGGATAATTCATTTTTAAAATTAACTTTTTATTGTACTGGTTTATTAATTGATTTATTGATAATTTTTATTTGTTATTTTGCATATTCATCTGAGAATACTATAATGTTAAATAAAATTAATTTATTTATTAGAGTCACTTATAATGTTTTATCAAGGAAAATTTTTGTACTTGGATTCTTCTTTTTTATGCTTCCATTATTACAAAATTGTTATTATTATTTTGGAGGATTTGTTAATGATGATTGTTATGCATTTTTAAATAAAATATTATTTACTTCTTATTTAATTAATCCTCTTTTAATTAGATTTATTTTATTAAATGCAAGATATCAATTATATTTTGATGGATGGTATATTTTATTTTATGGGACTTCGGCTGTTACTTTATCTTTTATTTTTGGGTTTATTTTTACTTTGTTATTTGAAATTCCTATGGATAATACTAAAAAATATTTATTTGCTCAAAATGAACAAAAAAGATATTCAAAATTAAGTGAGACTGTATAAATTAGAGAGAAATTAATTCCTTTAAATCATAATTTTTTCTTTAAAAATATTTGAAGATTAGTTTATTAAATACAAACAAAAATAAAATAAAATTTAATATATTAAATTTATTAATTTTTTAAAATTTAAATTTATAAAATAAAATAATAAATATGAAAATTAAAAAAAAAACAATATAAAATTATTTCAAAATATATTTTTCCCTTTTCAACTAACTAAAAACCTAAAATTAAAAATTCCACATAAAAAGCATTAAAAAACCTTTTAAAAAAATCCAAAAAAAAAACGATATATAAACCTCCAAAAAACAAATTTTAATTTAATTTAAAAAAAAAAACCCTCCAAAAATGTATATTAAATACCTAGTAATCAAAAGATATAAAAGTTATCGTGAACTAACATACATGGAGCCATTATCAAATGGAATAAATGTAATAATAGGAGCAAACGGAAATGGAAAATCCAATTTTTTAGACGCAATAATATTTGTATTAACAGACAAATATCAAAACTTACGTCAAGAAGACAAAAAACTTCTTCTACATGAAGAACACGATGATAATTCAGAAGAATCTGGAATAATTTCAATAGAAATTATAATAGATAATAAAAAAAGAGGTTTTCCAATTGATAAAGATACTGTTTCTATTGTTAAAATTTATAATACTAAAGAAAATAAAGAAGAAATGATGGTCAATAATAAAAAATTATTAAAAGCTGATATTACAAATTTATTAGAAAGTGCTGGATTTAGTAGAGTTAATCCTTATTATTTTATTCAACAAGGTAAAATTAATATGATGATCAATATGAATGATTTTGAATATTTTGAAATGTTTTCTGAAGTTACTGGAATTAAAACTTATGAAGATAAAAAATTGGAAAGTTTAAAATTATTAGATGAATGTAAAGAATCAAGAAATAAAATTGTTAAACAAAAAGATGAGATTAATGATTATATTGAAAAATTAAATAATCAATGTGAAGATTTAAAAGAATTTGTTAAACTTGAAGAAAAAAGAAAAGCATATGATGCTTTTTTAATTAATGAAAGGATTATGGAAATTCAAGTTAATTGTGAATTTCTTGAAGAAAGGAAAAAAGAAAAAATTATTAATATGGAAGAAATTGGTAAAAAACAAAATAAAATTAAAAATAAAATAAATACTAATTTAAATGAGATTGAAAAGTTAAATAAATTATCTTTATCTTTAAAAAGTAAGATTCAAAAGTGTAATGAAGAAATTAATAATGTTGAAAAATTTAAATTTCAATCCGAATCAAATTTAAGATTTATAAAAGATTCTAAAAATAATTTAGAGAATAATATTGATAATTTAAAAAGAGAATTAAGAAAAATAAATGATGAAAAAGAAAAAAGTGAAAAAGATTTAAAGAATATTGAAAAAAAAATAAAAGCTTTAGATAAAGAAATTGAAAATTGTCAAAAAGATTATAATCAAGCTAAAAATTCAAGTGATTATCTTTTATTGAAATCACCAAGTGAAAGAAATAAATTCATTAATACTGAAATTCAAAAATTAAATTCATCAAAAAAATTTATTGATGATAATATAATTGATATTCAAAAACAAATAAATGAAAATAAAGAAAAAATAAAAGAAAAAGGAAGACAATTAGAAGAATATGAAAACAAATTTAATTCAACAACAAAAAAAATATTAGAAATAAATAAAAAATTAATAGAATCAAAAAATCAAAGAAAAGATATAATAAACAACATAAAAAGAAACGATATAGAATCAAATGAAATAAAAGAAGATATAAATCAATTAACAGATCAATTAAACAAATTAAAATTATCATTTCCTTCATTTGAAATATTTAATGCAGTATCAAAAATAATAAACCAAAAAATTCCAGGAGTATATGGATTATTATTAGATTTATTTGAAATAAATCAAAAAGCAAAAAATGCAGTTGACTTAATATTAAAAGATAAATTATATACAATAATTTGTGATACTTTAGAAACAGCAAATAAAATATTAGAAATAAATAAACAAAATCAAGGTCCTGTTATTACAATTATTCCATTAGAATTTATTGAAAGTAATGTTAAATCAGTGGATCAAATTAAATTAAGTCAAATTCCTTCTTTAAGTCAAAATACTTTGAATGAAAATTTTAGAAATCAATCACAAAAAACTCAATTAACAGGAGCAAAATATTTAATTGATTTTATTCAAATTAATTCTGATTTTATTAATAAATATCCAGAAATTCCAACTTCAAAAATAAAAAATATTTTGATTAAAAATTTTTCTATGTGTTTACTTGTTAAAAATTATGAAACTGGAATGAAATATGCAAAAGAATTAAATTTAACTTGTGTTACTAGTGAAAATGAAATTATTAATAGAGGTGGTTATATTACAAAAGTTGGTTATTATGATTATGAAAAACAAAGATGTAATTTATATGAAAAGTTTTGTGAATCAAATAAAAATATTATGTTACTTAATGAAAAAAAAGATGAGTTGTCTGTTATTAGAAATAATTTTAATAATGATGATAATGATATTGTTAGAGAACAACAAGAATTATTTAAAGAAAAGAATAATTTAAATTCTATTATTGAAGAAATTTCAAAAAATAAAAATGTCTTTCAAAATGAAATTGCAAATTGTAGTCAAATGATTACTTATCAAAATAATATTATGGAAAAATTATTATCAAATAAAAATGAAATACAACAAAATATTGATATATATAATCAAATTCAAGAAGGCAATTTAGATTTAAATACTCATACTAAAAATAAATTATTAGGTGATATTCAAAAAAATGAAAAAAAAATTTATGAAATGACAAAATCAAAAAATGAACTTTCAAGTCAAAAAATAGAATTACAATCTAGATTAAATAACTATTTAAATAAAAGAAAATTAGAATTAGAATCACAAATAAATCAATTACAAATAATATCATTAAATCAAAATGATTCTAATTTAAATGAAAAAGAAAATTCAAATAATATAGAAATAAGTAACACTGAAATAAACAGTTATAAAGAAGCAATAAAAAAATGGTCAAAAGAAATAAAAATGATACAATCAAAAATAGATGAATACAATGATGAAATAAGTAAAAGTAATGATTATAATAATACATTAAATTCCCAATTAAATAATCACGAAGGAGAATTAAAAAAAATAGTATTATCATTAAATGATAAATTAGAAAAAAAAAATCAATTATTAGAAAAATTAGGTAAAATAGGTAATGTTAATCATGAAGAAACAGAAAAATTAAAAAAAATAAAAGAAAATTCCCAAAAAGTATTTATAAATGAAAGTGGTATAAATATTCAACAACAAGAATTAAAAAATGAACAAATTTTATCTCCAATATATCAATTATTAGAAAAAGTAAATTTAAAAATGAAAAGATTTGATAAAATAAATCGTTTTGCAATAGACGACTACACAAAATTTATAGAAAAAAAAGAAGAAATAGAAGAAAAATTAAAAGATTTAACAGAGAAAGAAAAAGATATATTAAACATAATAAAAATATTAGATGAAAAAAAAGACAATTCTTTAAATACAACATTTGAAAAAGTAAATTCTTCATTTGAATTATTTTTTAAAGAATTAATTCCAAATGGTAAAGCAACACTAGAATTATCAATAGAAAATAAGACAATTCATATAAGTGTAAATTTCATAGGAAATGAAAAAAGTCAAGCAATGTATCAATTATCAGGAGGACAAAAAACTGCAGTTGCAATATCATTAATATTTGCTTTAAGTCAAATTGATCCTCCTCCTTTTTATATTCTTGATGAAATTGATGCTGCATTAGATCCAAATCTCAGAGTTAATTTTAATAATTTATTAAGGAAGTTAAGTGATGAGAAACAATTTATTATTTCCACTTTTAAACCTGAATTATTAGATAATGCTGATAATATTTATCAAGTTAAATTTGCTAATAAAACTAGTAATGTTGTTAAAATTGAAAAAGAAGATGCTAAAAAGTTTTTGATGGATAATTTTTAAATAATTTTTTTTAATTTTTTTAATCCATTTTTTAATTGTATAATTTCAAGAGATTTTATATATTATTAAAATTAATATTTTATTTATATTAAATGAATTATTAATAAAATGTAATTTTAATTAAAGAGCATCATTATCTTTATAAAAATTTAATGGGTTCAACTTGCAATTGTGTTTGTCAAGATGAAGAAAAGCAGAATTTAGAAGCTAATATGTATCGAAGTAAATATAATTTCATATAATTTGGACTTTATATTAAAATAAATATATTTATAAAGATGATAGGAATAATGAAACTTTAAAACAATATGAAAATTTATTGAATATAAAGTCAAGTTTAGACAGCCAAATTTCATATAAAATAAATTCAATAAAAGATTTAAAATTTAATAAAATAACCTTAGATGTAGCTGATAGTTTTAATAATAATAATAGTATTATCAATTTGAAAAAAACTCCAGAATTAGATAATAACCAAAAGAAAAAGAAATCATCAGAGCAATCAAAAGAAGAAATAGAAAATGACTTACATTTTCAAAAAATTGTAAGTTTAATTAATTTATAATTAATATTAATTTATTATTTAGCCTAAAAATGAATTAGAAGAATTGAAGGAAAAATATAATCCCATTAATGATGGAATAGAAGTAAAAACTTTTCCTCCATTAATATTCGAAGATAATTCATGCTATTATGGAGAATGGACAACAAACAAAAAATTTAGACATGGGCGAGGTATCCAATTATATGAAGATAATTCAAAATATAGCGGCCAATGGGCCAATGATAGGCCAAATGGCTTCGGGAAACTCGTGCAAAATAATGGGGATTACTACGAAGGAAATTGGGCCAATGGTAAATTTAATGGTCATGGAAAATTAGTTCAAAAAGGTTTAACATATGAAGGGGATTTTATAGAAAATAAACAAGAAGGAGAAGGAAAAGAAATTTGGCCTGATGGTACAATTTATGAAGGCCATTATGAAAATG
>JAEEGK010010033.1_pt1 | contig 21930 bp, 12 predicted proteins | sample 8958771 | NCBI WGS metagenome assembly JAEEGK01 (sample SAMN16246547, study PRJNA631951) | gut metagenome | biome: gut microbiome; feature: rumen; material: SC-attached | host: Bos | place: Iran: Karaj | collected 2018-10 | reverse complement strand
AATCCCCAATCCCCAATCCCCAATCCCCAATCCCCAATTTTATAAAATATTAATAAATATTTAATAAATAAAAAAATTAAAATAATTAAAATTTTTAAATAATTATCCTAACTTTTCCATGCTAATTTACATTAATTATTTTCTATAATGTATTATATTTTAATTTTAAAAAGAAAATAATAAATATTTAATGCAAATTATAAATCAAGATTTAGATATTTCAAGAGAAAATTCTTCAAAAGATTCTTTTTTATTCACGATACTCCAAAAAATTTAAGTCTAGACTCATTTTTTGGATTTCATTAATAATAGGATTTAAGATTGTTTCTGGATTTTTATTATTTAATTCAATGCCAAATTTTTACTCTGTATAATAGAAGAAAAGTTATATGCAAGGATATTTTTAACAATTTTTTTTATATTTTATTTAATTGCATCAATTTATTTATTTTATCAACTGTTTATTTAGATTATCATTAAATAAAAATAGGATATAAATTATTTAAGTTTATTTTCTTTATTGATATATTTGAATTTATTATTGCTGAATATTCTGTTGTTTATGATTTTTTAAATATTTATTCTCCTTTTCCTTTTTTTAAATATCTAATTTTTTTTAATTGTATATTTATAATTATTTTTGAATTATATATGTTATGGATTAGTTTTTGTTTTATGGTTCATTTAAAATTGAAAAGATAAAATGAATTCTAGAAATATTAAGATGAATTATTATCATGATAAATATTTAATATTTAGAATTAACAAAATATTTAAAAGTTTTTTTGTTCAAACTACAAATTAAAATTCTATATTTTTCATAATTTCATTCTTTGTTTTATATAATATTAATATTATTAAATATTAATTAAATAAATTTTTTATGATAAACTAATTTAATTGTTTTTTTTAAATTTTAATAAATTATGAGTGATAGCCCACCTGAATTAGAAGAATTAAAAGAATCACTAAACCAAAAAACAAATGAAACTCCAAAAATTCCAGATTCTCAAGATGGTCAAAATATAAATCCTTCTACACAAAAAACAAATTCAGAAAAAAATTTTGCATCAAAATCAATGAGAAATTTTAGAAGAAAAAGTGAAAAAAACCCAAGAATAAAAAATTATAATTTTAGTTCTGAAATAGATCTACAAAAAAATTGGGTGAATTCAACTAAAGAAGCAATTGAATTAAATCATACTATGAAAGATTTTCAATGGAAATTTGGTATGTTGTTAAATGAAAAAATAAATACTTTAACTAATGAATTAAAAACCTTAAAAGGAAAAATTGATGATCAACAACTTAAAAATTATAATGAATATCTGATATTTGATAGGAGAAAAAATGAATTAAAATCTCAAATTGAAAAAGAAGAAAAAGAAGGTTATGAAATTCAAAAAAATGTAAATAATACATTAAATGAAAGGAAAAAAGAATTACTCAATGATATAGAACAATTAGAAAAAAAAAAGAAAAATATTAAAAGTATTTTAAATGATAAATTTAAGGAAATGATGAAATTAAAACAAACTTTAAAAATATCAATAAATCAATTAGATTTAATAAAAAAAGAAATTTTATCAAGAAAATTTGCTAATAATGACAAAAGTAACACATTTGACAAATCTGAAAGTGAAGATTTTAAATTTGATAGTAATAGTAATAATATAAGTGAAATACCTCATAAATTAAATGAATTTTCAAATTATAAATGATGACTAATTAAATAAATAATAAAATATAATAAAATAAAATATTCTAATAAATATAATATAATAATAATAATATATATCTCTAATATTTTATGATGTATCACCACTTTCATCATCTGATATTTCGTTATTCCAATACCTATAATAAAAATTAACTAAATGTGTTAATGGAACAGGCATTGAAATTTTAAAGGAAATCCTGATGTTTCTTTTGCAACTTTTAATAATTCATGATTTTTTACTGTATTAAATCTACTATCTCTTTTACTCATTTTTTTATTATTGGTTTCCATTATAATAATATATTTCCAAATTTATTAATAATTTTAAAAAAATGAAATAATAATTTAAAAAAATAAAAACATTAATGAATTTAAATTATATTTATTAAAAAATTTTGATTTAATTTCTCTTTTTTTATAAAATAATTTAATAATTTTTTCAGTAAATGCATTAAAAAATACAAAACTTAAAATTTATAATTAATTAATTTGGTGATAAAATAGGATAATAAAAAATAATTGTTGATTTTTTAATTTTTTAATTAATTAATAAGTTTTATATAAAAATGCCAAGGAAATCGATAGTGGCATCAACATCTCCAGAATTAATAAGATTTCAAGAAAAAAAGAATAAAATTCAAGAAAATAGAATGAAACTAATAAATGAAATATTTGATATGTGGGATTTAGATGGAGATAACAAAGTAAAATCTAATGAAATAAGACCAATTTTATGTGCAATGGGAAGAGAACCAACTCATGATAATATTATGGATTTTTTATTTATTGCTGATAAAGATAATACTGGTATTATTAATAAAGAAGATTTTATGAAAGCTTTAGATGAAGTTTTTTCTCTTCCTGAAGATGCAGTTGATCAAGCTATTGATGCTTTTAAATTTTTTGATATTGATAATTCTGGGAAAATTAATCAAAATGTTTTAAAAGATATTTTACTTAAATTTGTTGATGGATATTCTGAAAAGGATGTCCAAGATATTTTTAAGTTAATTAATTTTGATATGGATGGCAATTTTGATTATGAAGAATTTATTACTATTTGGAAATTCCAATAAGTTTTAAATTTATTTCATTCATTTTTATAATTTAATTTATTTAAAAACATTTGATGTTTATTTTGATATTTACCTATTTTGTTTTTATGTTTTGTTGTTACTATTTTATTATTTTCATTTTTGTCTATTAATTATAAATTATTTATTTATATATATATAATTATCAATTAAAATTTATAATATTTATCTTTTTATTTTTCATATAATAAAGAACAATAAATAAAGGTAGTATATAAGATTTTATAATTTTAATATACTTTAAATCCTATTTTAAATCTTATTATATGTTTTGTTTTTTTTTCATTTTTTCCTTGAAATTTTTCAGTGAAAATATTTATCTATTCTTTTTTTTGGTATTTATTATTTTATTTTCTTAATTTTTTTTTTGTAATAGATAAAAAAAAGTTCATCAAAAGATAAAGAAACTGCTTTTTGGGATTTCATATAAAATTATCTTAATATTGAAAGTATTAAAAATATCTCTTCAACTAAATGGAAAAATTCATCTTTAATTATAATAAATTTATTTTGTTATTATTTTACTCTACTTCTTTATTTACTTCTGCAATTTTATATTTTAAAATGTCTTTATTTGACTTTATTAATAAATTTAAATTTTATTTGTTATTTGACTTCATAAATATATGTTACAACAATTATTACTTTTATGTGATTATGATTTTAAAACATAAAATTCTAACTTTACTTTTTTTATATTAAAATCAATTAATTTCAATATTTTTGAATTATTTTTTGTTTTATATAAATTTCCATATAATATTTAGAATTTTATAATAAGTTTTATTTTCAATAACATTTAATAATAAAAGTTTTTTTGTATAATTTTTCATTATATTAAATTTGTGTATTTAATGAATTTAATTGTCTCTTTATTCTAATTTTTCTTTCCTTTTTCATTTCCTTTTTGTAAAAATATATTAATTGATTCAATATTTTCTTCTGTTTTAAATTTTATTGATTAAGTTTTTTCTTTTTTATCTTTTTTATCTTTTTATTTTTTCTTCTAATATATTATCTTTATTTATATTATTTTTAGTTAATATTACAATTTCAAAATTCAGAATCATAAATAAAGGAATTTGAATCTTTAAAGAAGATATTAATATTTTTTTCAAAAGCAAAAAATTATTAGATTCAAAATTCAACTTTATATCCATTAATTTAATTACTAAAATAAAAATTTTCCAAAAATTATTTATTAAATTTTCAATAAAAAAAATAATAAAATAATCAAGCTTTTTCTTAGTTAATATATTTTAAAATTATTTAATAAACTGTGTATTGCAAATATATATAAAAAATATTTTTCTAACAATAAATAATTTAGAAAAATATTTTACTATTTTTAATGATTTTATTGTCCAGTTTGCTGATTTTGTTGTTGTTCCTTCATAAGTTTAATTTGTTTTTCATAATTTTCTTGTCTTATATCATAATATTCAAAATGTTCAAGTATAGTATTAGAATTTTGATAAGCTTCAAAAATTTCAATCATATTTTTAGCAAAATTAAAAGGTATTTCTTGACAATCTCTAGCATTAGAAATTGGTTTAGTTTCACCATCTTTCATAGTAATAATAATATTTTTAAATTCTTTAAAAGGAACATCTTTAATAAAAACCCATTCAACTTCAAAAATTCCAGGCCATTTACCATCTTGAGTCCAATATTCAAAACTTTTATTATTATCACATGCACTTTTCATTCTTGCAACACCTACAAATCTACCACTTCCATTACATGAAAAAAATAAGTAAACATCACCTTTTTTTCCTTGTGCTAAATTATAACTATTTGTTAATGTTTGATTTCCATTTTTTGATGATGACCAAACTCCATATTTTATTGATTTATGTACATTTTCTTCAGAAAATGATTTTATTACATAAAATGAACTTGAGTCTGTTAATTTTTTGCTTAAACCATTATTTTTTACGTTAATATCAATTAAATGACGATATTTTGTATAAATATACATTTCTGTTCTATATATCATTTCTTGGGCATAATATGGATTCATAAATTGACGATTTTGAACTTGAGGTCTAAATTGATTTTGTTGAAAATTTCCTTTTCCTCTATAATTATTATTACCTCTATAATTTCCTCTTCTATTTCCTCTTTTTTGATAATTATGATTGTTTTGGTAATTTTGGTTATTTTGATATTGAGGTTGTGTTACTTCTTGAGTATTGTTTTCTTTATTTGGTTCCATTTTATTGTGATAATTAAAGTTAGATATATTTAATTTATTAAATATATTTAAATTGTTTTTTTTTAAAATTTTTATATTGTATTTTATTATTATATGAATTGAAATAAAATTAATTTTAATTTTTCATACTTTATATTTTTATAAAAAAAAATTTTTTTTAAATTAATATTAAAAAACGTTTGGATGTTTATTTTTTATTATTTTTATAAAAAAATAAAAGTCATTTAATAATAATTCTAAGAAACTTGTAGAAAATTTATTATTTATGTATATATATATATATTTGTTTTTTTATTATTTTCAAATATTTATATAATCAATTAGAAAACATTTTATATATATTTATTCTTTTATATACATTCATTTTCATTGTTAGATTTAAACGTTATTCTATGAATTATATTTATTTTTTTCCTATAGACCTTACTTTAATATTATCTTTGAAATTATTTCAATTAATATAAAATACATATATTATATAATAAAGATTTTCTTTTTTATATTATTATTTTATATTTATTATTTATAGAATCTTTTAAGAGTAATTAATTTTTTATTCATTTTTATTTTTTAATTTTTTTAGAATATAAGAATATTAATAAGCAGATAGTGTTTATATAATTTTTTCTATTTTTATTTTGTTAATATTTAATTAATTTATTTTTATTTTTTAAATTATTATTTGTATCAGAAAATAATTTATCTACTATTTAAAGAATTTAATATTTAATTATTCATATAATAAAGAAAAAAAAAATGGAAAAAGAAACATTCTTTTCAATTTTAGAAGAAATGTGTTCATATAATGTGGAAAATTACTTTAAAGATAAAAATTGGTATAACGAATGTTTAGCAAGTCAAATAAACATAGATCAAACTCAACAACAAAATGAAAATCATTCAAGAGAAAAAATTGTTAATAAATTAGATGAATTTCATCAAAGAAAATTAAAATTTTTTGAAAAGACTTTTAAATCATATGAAGAAAAAGAAAAATCATATCCAAACCTTTTAATGATTCCAAGTCATCCAGCAGAAGAATATGCATATATTCCTAATATTGATTGGAATTCATATGACTTTATTTCTCATCCAGATTCAATTGTAAAATTTTATGAAATGATACTTAATAAAAGTTTAGAAGAAGTTTTTTATCAACCTGAAAATTTAGAATTTAATCAACATTTTTTACAATTTATTAAGAGTAAATTAGATGCTAATGTTGAATTAAATGATGAATTTATTAAAACTTTAGATTCTTTTTTTATTTTAAATATTTATCAAGGAAATTATTCAACTATAATTTCAATTTATGATGAATATTATACAAATAATAAAAATAAATCATTTATAAATTATATTGATAAATATTCAAATCAAATTGAAAAAGTTTTAAAAGAAACAATTGAAAAATTATTCCAAAGAGATAATAATTATGAAATTTATCCAATTATGAGAAATTGGTCAATTATTGATGTATATAATATAAGTAAAAATTTATTGTTTACAAGTACAAAAAGTAGTGATGTTATGACCCAAACTGCAATTACAACTGATTCCACATATTTATATGTTTTATTATTTGGAATATGTGGTGGATTATATAAAATTGGAACTGGGAAAAATGGAAGTATTAAAGGGAAAGTTTATAATCAAAATTTATCATTAAATTCAAATGAAGGAAATCCAATGTTAGTTTATGTTAAGTCAACAAATAAATTATATCTAAAAACAAATCAAAGTCATTTTGGAAATATTAAAATTATTAATACTGAAAATTTAACAATTGAATCAATAAAATTATTAAATTTCCCACAAAATGTAAAATCAATGAATATATATGAAAAAAATATGAATTATATTTTATTAAGTGATGATTATAATTTATATGCATTGGCACTTGAATCTGAAGGAGATAAAACTGATAAGAAAAAGTATTTAAGTTATAAAAAAAGAAAAGAAAAAAACGAAGAATTTTTAGTTAATTTAGTATTATATAAATTTCCTTTATCTTCAGAAAATATTCAAAATAATAGAACAGAAAAAGATGTTTTAATTGATGAATTATATGAATCATTTAGTTTTCTTTTCCCTAAAACAAAATGTAAAAAAGCATTAGAAAAGAAAAATTATAATATTGAAAAAGCTGCAAATTATTTAATAAAGTCATTTAATAAAGAAAAAGAAACTAAAGTTCCAACTAAAAAAGAAACATTAGAAGAAATTGATTATTCTGAAAAAGTAATATTATATGGAGCAAAAGTTGAAATGGCACCTGGTTTAAATGGATTTTATGAAATTTCAATGATTCCAAATCTCAGATGTGATTTTGATCCTACAAAATTTGATTATTTAAAATGGGTTTTAATTAATAATAAATTATATGCTTATAAATTAAAAGAAGGAGGATGTTTTGTTTTTTCTATTAATAAAAGTGATGAAAAAGATTTTTCAATTGAAATTCAACCAATGAAATCTTTTTATTATCAAAATTCAAAAAAAACAAAAAATGAATTAAGAGGAGTTGAAGATGAATTTTTTAATCAATTTAAAGATTTAATTGATTCAAAAAAAAATTTAGATATGAATTTAATTATTAATGATCCATATAAACCAAATAATAATAATAATAATAATAACAATAATAATAACAATAATAATAGTAACAATAATAATAATAATAATAATGCATCAAATAATAATAATAAAAATAAAAATCCAGAACAAGGAAATAATAACAATAATCCAATAGAAGATAATAAAATAAGTTTTAATGTTTTTTCTCCTTTTATTGAAGATAATTCTCCTGATTCAAATTCTTCAACTTTCTTTAAAAACTTTATTAATCCATTTTTTGTAAAACCTTTTCAAACACCAGAAAAAAAAGATCCAAAAAATCCTTCTCAAGAAAATACTGAAGTTAAAACAGAAATAAAGACTGAAACATTTAAAGGTACTTTTATTAAGAAATTACATTGTTTATCTTCTAATACTATTCAAAATATTGATGAATGTTTTTGTTATGATAAAATTAATTCTTGTTATTATCTTCTTGGTATTTCTATTTTATCTATTTCTATTATTGAATCTTCTACTTTTGAAAATGTTTTTAAAAATGAAAAAAAATTAATTGAACAATGTTGTAATATTACATTAGAACAATTAGTTAAAGATAATAAATTAATGTCAAAATTAAATTTAATTTATCTTTTTTTAAAATGTTATAGGTATGATTTACCTTGGTTTTATTTTAATTGGAATTATTTCTATTCTCAATTAAGTTTATCTAATTACATAAATGAAGAAAAAGTTAAATATTCTTCTAATGAATATCCTCATAAAATTTTTAAAAAGAAAATTGAAACAAAAAATTATGAAGAATTAGAAAATAAAATTGAAATAACTTCAAAGAAAAATGAAAAATATATTCTTAATAAGTTTAATGAAATTATTAAAAGTAAAATTCCTATTAAATTTGAATCATCAAATCCTCCATCTAGTAAAAAGGGTAAATCCAAATCTTTATCATATTTACCACAAAAAAATAATTCATTTTTTAATTGGTCTACAAGAAGTGATAAATTTAATGAAATTAAAGAAAATCCATATATGAATAATATTTATGATAAATTTTCAAAAGAAATTTCAGCTAATTTAGAAAATTATAGGAAATTTTATGGAAGTTTTAGTCAAGATAACTTTGATTTGGAATATCAAAAAATTAATCAATTATTTAATAAAGAACCTCTTTTATATTTGATTAATGTTTATTATTATCTAAAAAATATTCAATTTTATAATTATAGTAAATTAGAAGGAATAAATAATGAAATTAGGAAAAAACTTTTAGATTTATTAAAAAGAAATAAAAATGAAAATATTACAAATTTAGTTTTTAATATAATTACAAATCATTATAAATTTTTATTTAATAATTTAGATAATCAAAAAGAATTATTTTGTACTTTATATACTTTAAAAAAAAGTGATTTTATTTGTAATTTATTAAATCTTGAGAATTATATTAAAAATAAATTAATTGATTCTTTTGACAAAATTAATAATTATAAATCCTTTATTTTAACGAAAAAATTTGATAAACAAAAAAAAGATTCAAAAGTAATTACTATTTCATCATTAATTTCACATTATAATAATAATACAAATTATACCCCATTCTTCAAAATATTTTTTGAAGAAAATTCAAATAAAAATGATGCATTAAAAATTATAATAAGAGAAGTTTGGAATAAAAAATTATTATATACAACATTTTTTTCTCAAATTTATGCTAGAGCTATTTTTAGTAATGATATGAATGAATCATTTTTTGAAAATTTATATCAAAAATTATATGATATTATAAATAAATTATTATTATCCCCATCAACTGATTCAATTATTAATGTTTCAATTTTAGAATTTTGTCATATTTTAAGTTATTTCTTAGATTATTTCCATGAAAAAATTCCATTTATGAAATTAACTAATTTCTTAAAATCAAATTTCTTAATATTTGAAAAACTATGTAAAATTCTAAAACTAAAACTTCCTGATTTAGAAAAAAATATTCAACTTTTATCACTTAAAGGAAAAATATTTGAAACATTAATAGATAGAACAGATGTATCATTTTCAAATATTATAAAATTCCCTCAAAACAATGTTAATGTTGTAGAAATAGAGACTTCAAATAATAATTTAGGTAATTATTATTCATTAAATAAAGATATATTAATATATTCAGAATTACAACATTCAGGAAGTAATGTTTCGACTCAGCATTTAGCAGGAAATAATTGTAAAGATTTTGGAACATGTTTTATATATAAAGTATCAGGAAATAATGATAAAAAAAAATTTTTCCTTTTAGGAAATGAAATAACAATTGCAACAACAAATGCATATTCATTAAATAGATCTGATACATCAGGTGAATTAAAATATATTTCTACATTAATTCCTGAATTAAAAGGTAAAGAAATTATTTTACAAACAAGAACAAAAAATCAAATTATTGATAAAACAATAATGACAGCTGCAACTAAAGTAAGTATTTTTGTTTATCCTTTTACTGGATTATTATATGGAAAAGGTAATTTTATTATTGATGAGCCTTCATTACAAAAAATATTTGATACTTTAGATGATTTAGATTATATTAATTGTATTATTCTTAGAAAAATGATTAATGGAGTTACTCTTCCAAATACTTCAGAATATCATTCTTTTCTCTCTTATGAAAATTTATCTATTTTAAAAAGATTTGAAGAATTAATTCCTAATTATACATTTAATAAGTTTTATTCTAGTTCTAATTTACAACCAAATATAAATTCTTTTTTTAATCATAATCTTGAGTCAAATCCATTTAAACATATTTTAAAATTATTAGATACAAATTTATTTAAAACTGATGAAATTGAAGAAACTAAATCTTATGTAATTAATAATTTAAAAGGAATTGATAAATTATCAATGTTTAATCAATCATTATGGAATTTATTAAAAAATCTTTTATATATTTATACTAATAATGATAAAGATTTAATTATTTCATTTTTAAATCAAATTGCAATAGATATAAAAAGAGAAAAAGTGACATTTGATTTAATTAAAAATTATGTTGATGATTGCAATGAATTAATTAAGAAAAATGATAAAAAAGATTCATCAGAAGAAAAAAATGAATCAAAAATTTATGATTTAGTTCAAAATTTAATTTCAGAAGATTTAAAAACACAATTTTTCTCAAATGAAAATGCATTAAATGAAATTTGTGATGTAAATGGATTAAATCATGCATCAGAATCACTTGATAATACTTTAAAAATATTTACTAATTTTATTTATGGAAAAGTTGATGGAATCATACATTATTCAGAATTAAAATTATATAGAGAATTAACTGATAATGAAATAGAAAATATATTAAGAAATTCTTCTCCTTATATTACAATACCATTAAATTTAATTAATAAACTTTTATTTTTATATTTATTCAATATTCAATATACAAAAGAAAAAGAAAGTCAATTCAAACAATTTTTCTTTGATAAAAATGTTAATCTTGATATGATAATTACAGAAATATTTATTAAATATAAAATGCTTGCATTGAAAGAAATTGGAATTAATTCATTTTATTATTTTTATAATATTAATAATGATTCAAAACATTCAAACTTTTATAATAGATTCTTTATTAATTCTTTTGGAATGTTTAGTTCAAAATTTGAATGGGTTATTGAAAATCATAAAAATATTTTTAACATTAAATATATTGAATTTATTGGAACTACAAAAGCAAATATATTTAAATCAATATTAGATAATAAGAAAATTGGTAAAAATGAAATTTTAGATATTCAAAAATTAATAGTTATTATAAATGATTTAACAAAATTGATCCCTTTTATTGAAGGAGAAACTAGAAAAAAAATATCTAATATTATATTAAATTGCTTAAATGATATATTTGAAAATAAAAAATATTTCTTTAAAAAACAAGAATTTGAAGAATTATTAATTTTATTAAAATATTTAATTCAATTATTAACAAAATATGATAGTTCATTATCATCCAAATTAATAAAATTACTTTCAACTATTTTGGAAAACTTATTTAAAACTGAGAATGATCATGAAAAAACTTTATTAATATTAAAAGCAATTCAAAACTTTGTTTCATCAATTGAAAAAGATGAAAAAGATATAGAAACAGATTCAATTCAATCAGAAAAATTCATAGATATTATTTTTGATATATTAACAAAAGAAAGTTCAAAAGAAATTTTAAATTCTCTTTGTTCAATTGTTAATATTATTTTTTCAAAACTAGTAAAACAAAATAAATTTATTTCTACATCAGATTTTTCTAAATTATATAAAAAAATTGGTTCATTAATCTTATTAACTGAAAATAAAAAAGAAGATAAATCCAATGACAAATATAAAATAATTTTCAATCCAACAAGTAATGAATTAGATTATGGATTTTTAATAAATGTTCTTTATTATTTTGAAGAAAAATATCCAACATCTCTTTCAGATTATATTAACAATGAAGAATTTAAAAAGAAAATATTTTCAATGAAATATGAAGAAATAAAAAACTTTAATATTTCAAAAAATGACACCAAAAATGAAAATCCATTCCTTTCAATGGAGATGAAAATCCCTCAAAGAGAAGATAAACAAAAAGATGATAAAAAATTACAACCATTATCAATAAAAGATTTATTACCAATATATTCTTTATCAACTTTAGTAAAAAATTCTTCATCAACAGTAGTCAATCCAGCAACAAATAGATTAAAAAATAAAAATAAAAAAACAGCAAATTTAATACAAAAAACAATGAAAATATTAGAAGTCCAATTAAGTAATTTAGAAAAATTAGAAAAACTAAAATCAACAGGCAATTCAATTTTAGAAAATAATAAATATGAAAAATTAATATTAAATATTTTCCATATAAAAAGAATAATACATCATTTATTATTAGCAGAACAAATAGGAGATATTGCATGTATAAGAGGATTTTCAATAATTGGTCCTTCATTTTCAATGGAACAAGCAAAATATTTTAGTAAATTAGTTCATTTATGTTTAAATTATCAAATTAAATCTCCTCCTAAAAATCTTGATGATGATTTACTTTTATATGATTATTATGATATTTTTCCACCTTTACCTAAATTAGAAGAATTAATTGAAGGTTATACTAATGTTCTTAAAGAAACTGTTTTAACTTTTGCTAATGTTACTATTGTTAAAGAAACTTTATTTAATCAAATTTTAGAATCTAATATTGAAAAAATTGATTTGTCTAAAATTGTTTTTTCTATTGATAATGAAATAAGTGGAGAAAAAATTGGAATGGTAATTGAATTTATTTCTACATTAATTAATGATATTATTGGTAAAAATGAAAAATATTATGAAAAAATATGTGAAGATTTAGTAAAAGCTTTAAATGAAAATGATAATTCAATATTAATTGGAGTTTTATATATTGTTGCTGGCGAATTTGCATTTTTACGAATGGGAAAAACTGTTTTATTTAATGGAAAAAAGGCAATTGTTATCAATCCAACTATGACAAAGATTAATGATTGTAAAATTAATATATTAAATGAAGATACTGATGAATCTGATAATTCAAAGAAATTAAAAGTTAATAAAGAAGATTTAATAATATTTAATGAAGTTAATAAGAAAATTATTTCTCAATTAGATATTAATAAAATTGCAGAAAATCTAATAACATTTTATACAAATAAAAGAAATAAAATAATTATTCTTCTTCTTTTAAAAATTTTATATCAATCAGAAAATATTTCAAAATTAAATCAAAATAATAAAGAATCATTAATTAAAATTTTAAGTACTCAAAATTGTATTATTCAAACATCAAGTGTAAATCAAAGTGAATTTCAATTTATTCATTCATTATTTGATATTTTAGATAAACAAAACATAAATTTCAATAATGATATTTTTATTCCAAGATATAATACAAACTATCCAAAAAAAATAATAAATAAAAAAGAAGATTTAAATCAAGTTCTTCCAGAGAGTGAATATTTATCATCATTACCAAAAGTATCATTTACAAAATGTTTAGCATGTTTATCAAATGCAATTAAATTTGATAAAATAGTAGTAGATGCAATAATAAATGCATATAAAAATGATAAATATCCTGATGCAGTTGCAATGTCAACTTCTCAAATAAGATCTCATATTTTAAATGGAAATTTAAAATCTGCTTATACTGATTTAGGTGTTGTTTTCGGAGGAGCACCTGTTACTAAATCTATTTTTAGTGAAGAATATGACCCTTATCAAACTTCTAAAGAAAAATATATTATTGGAAAATTATTTTTATGTTCTGATAAGAAATTACAATATAAGAAACCTGTTATTATTTTATTATGTGATTTTATTAATAAAATTTTATTAGTTAAGTCTTTGGATGAAAAAGTTGAAGTTTTTTGGACTGGATATGAAAATTTATCTATTTTAGAATGGCATTATCCTGCTAATTCTTATTCTTATGATGCTATTTTGAAAAAATATGAAGAACAATTAAATGCTTTAACAAGTATTTATTGTAATAAAATTATTTTAAAAATATATGATGATATTAATGATATTAATATTGATAATATTTTAAATTATGCTCTTTTATTAAATTGGGATGAAAATTGTAAAGATAATTATCATAATTTGAATAATCATAATGAAAATATAACAATAGATATATCTAAAAATAATAAAATAAAAAATAGTCAATTTTTAAAAGAATGGACATTAAAAAAATGGAGTGAATTAGAAAAAGATGTAAAAATATTTAAAATGGATCTTTTTGAAAATATAAAATATAATAATGGTTCATTTCTTCCAATTCATGAATTATGTTTAAGTGATGTAGATGATTATAATAAATATAATGAAATAATAATATCATTTGATACAAGTGCATTTTTAGGTCCTCAGGCAACATTAAGATTTTATTCAGATGAAGATGGAACTAATCTTTTATATGAAGTACAATCAATTAAAAAAGAAAAATATGATTTACAATCAATATTTTTAAATAGAAGTAAAATTTATATTGAATATGTTCCAGGAACTACTATTTTTTATTCTAGTGAATGGTTTTTACATTCTAGAGATTCATCTTTACCTTGTTCTATTACTTTTATTCCAAATTATTTTAAAACTTTAATTTCATTAACTAGAGTTTTTGGTTCTGAAAATGATAATTTACCTTCTTTTCTTTCTAATATTTTAAGTAATTTAATTATTGATAATTTCCCTGTTGTTTTACAAATGAAAATTATGAAAACTTTAAATGATATATTTCATAGTATTGATAAAGAGAATATTAAAGTTTTATTTAATGGATGTAATAATATTGATGAAAAATTAAGTAAATTTGGAATTAAAAAAGAAATTCTACAAAGATTTATTAAAACATTTAGTGAGAAATTTGAACAAGAAAAAGAAAAGAATTTTGCTTCACCATATATTATTGAATTATCTGATTGTATATTAAATATTTTCAATTCTCTTAATGAAAAATATGAAAATATAAGTTCATATTTAAGTAAAGAACATCAAATAATGCTTCAATTATATCAAATTTTAAATGACATTCATAATGAAAAAGAATTAGATAATAATATTCAAACAGAAATAACAACAAAAATAAATGATTTCTTAAGAACTCAAAATCAAAGAATAATAATAATAAAAGGAAATCAAAAAGATATGTTTAAAAAAATTAATGAATATGGTGGAATTGTAAGAAGTGAAGATGATATTATTATAATGAATAATATGACATTTATATTAATTGATTATTTTGATTTTGCAAAATTAAATAAAATTGAATCTTCAAAAGAAGAAAAAAAAGAACCTGAAGAAGAACAATTATGGGAATGTTCACAATGTCATGAATTTAATGATAAAGATAATACTTCTTGTGTATATTGTGATGCTCCAAAAAAACCTGTTATAAGAGCCAAACCAATTAAAATTGAAGATGATAGTAACAAAAATTCTATTGAAGATGAAAATTTAAATAATGAAGAATGCTTAAATAAATTAAAAAATAAAATAAAAAATAGTTTGAATTTAGAAATTCTCGACTATAATGAAAAAAATATATATGATTTTATTATTAAAAGATTCAAAAATTTAAAAAGTAAATATATTCAAGAAAAAAAATTAAAAATTGAGAAATTTATTGAAGATAAAGAAAAAAAGAATTTAATATATAATATTTTATCATCTCAATCTAAAATAACAATAGAAAATATATTAATGCTAGAAGATAATGGAATAGATTTATATTTAGATATTGCAACATCAAATAAATATAAAATAAATCTTAATGAAATATCATTTGTAGCAAAATATATTTATTCAAATGACTCAAATATTTCATTATTTTCAAAAAGAGTAAACTTTGATAATATATCATTAGCACAATTTAGATTTTATTTAGCAATATTATCAAAAATTAATTATTTCTTATCATTAAGTCTTCCATTAATTAATCCACCATCATTAAATAATAATAATAATATTCATAATGAATCATCATCATTATCAACACTTTTAACAAAAATGAGAGGAATAACTTCACCAAAAATTAAAAATAATCTCCTTCAAAAAATAATAGATTTAAGTGAATATGATGAAGAATTAATTCAAATTCCAATATTTAAAGTTGACAGAATATCAAATATGAAAAATGAAAAAGAAAATTCATCACCAAAGAAAGCAGTTTTAAAAGGAATAAGAAGAAAAGGAAGAGAAATATTTAGTAGTTTTCCACAATTAAATTCAGCATTAGGTACATTATTAACAAAGAAGCCATTTAAAAAAGAGGCAGAATTTACTCAAGTATATTATCAATATACAAAATATGATCCAGCTTCATTTAGAAGTAAGAGAATTGATAGAGATCATAATGCTTTTAAAATTGAATATATTAATGAACTTGTTCAAGGTTTAAGTGGTCCTTATAGACAATTTTTCAGTGATATTACTCTAGAATTGCAAAATGGAGAAAAAGTTAATTTACTTATTCCTACTCAAAATAATGTTAATAATAAAGGAGAATATAAAGATAAATTTACTATTAATCCTAAAAATGAAGATTTTCCACAATATGAATTTTTAGGAGTTTTAATGGGAATTTGTATTAGAACTGGAGTTTATTTACCTTTAGATTTATGTTCTTTAGTTTGGAAAAAATTAATAAATGAGAAAATTAATTTAGATGATATTAAACAATTTGATGAAGGTTTATATCAAATGAATGAATTATTATCAAATCCAAATCCAGATAAAGAATTATTAAAAAATACATTTGATGGAATTACAACAATTAATTTAAGTGATGGTTCAGAAAAAAAATTACAAGGAAATTATGATAATATAGTAGAATCAAGTGAACAAAGAAAACAATTATTAAATGAAATTAATAATATAAGATTAAATGAATGTTTAAAACAAATTCATTCAATTATAAAAGGATTAAGTAAAATGATTCCATCATCATTACTTCATTTCTTTACATGGGAAGAAGTAGAAAAATTAGTCTGTGGTAAAAAAACAGTAGATATAGAATTATTAAAGAAAAATACAGTAATTGCACCAGAATTACAAAAAAAAGATAATTTAGTTAAATGGTTATGGGAAATATTAAATGAATTTTCAGATGAAAATAAAATTAATTTTGTTAAATTTTGTTATGCACAAGAAAGACTTCCACCTACTCAAGAAGAATATACTAAAAGACAAATTCAATTTACAATTAAATTTAATCCACATTCTAAAAAAGATTTATTACCAAGAGCGGATACTTGTTTCTTCTTTTTAATTCTTCCTGATTATTCTAGTAAGGAAATAATGAAAAAAATGATTAATATTGCAATTAGCATGGATAATGTTGGAATGAATGGAGATAAAATTGATCCAAATGCTAATAATGCTAATATTGATAATGGACCTGTTTTTGAAGTTATTAGAGGAGTTCCTAGGAAATTTGGTTTTGGATTTGAAATTAATGATGATTATGATGGTTATTAATTTTAATTATTATTAAAAATATTATTTTTAAATATTAATTTTAATATTAAAAAATCATTATTGTCTTATTTTTTTTTTTTAAATTTAATTGTTAAATGAATGATTATATTGATCCTGAGTTAATTGTTAATAAAAATTTTTTTAATGAAGTAAAAGATATTGTGATTTGTCCTATTTGTAAAGGAATTATTAACGATTCTATGCAATGTAATTTATGTGAAAATAATTTCTGTAAAAAATGTATAAATGATTATTTTAAAAATTTTAATACTTGTCCATTTAATTGTCAAAATGCAGAAATTATTAAAAGTTCAAAAATTATTCATATTCTTTTATCAAAACTTATTTTTAAAAAAAATGAAAATGAAATTTTATCAGAAATAATAGAAACTCCAAAACCAAAAGTTACTTATAAATGTCCTGAATGTAATAATAATAATTTAGAAAATATAATAAATGAAGAAAGAGATTTTCAGGATATAGAATTTGAAAAAAATAGAATTCAAATAAAAGAATTATATGATGAAAAAAGAAGATTAATAAATGAATTATGTAAATTAAAAATGATAAAGAATACTAATGAAGGAGGATTAATAGATAAATGTATACATTTTAAAGCAAATTATAAACCAATTTTTCAATGTTGTAATCAAGTTTATCCTTGTTATATATGTCATGATGAAAGAGAAACTCATACATATATTTTTAGTGAAAAGGTTTTATGTTTAGTTTGTGGAAATATATATGAAGGAATGCAATGTAATAAATGTTTTACTAAACAATTATATATAAAAAAATAATAAGTTATTTATAAATATTTAATTTGTAAAAAACAAATGAATATATATTTATATATATATTTAAAAATTTTTATCAATAAAATAGTTAATTTTTATTTTATAAAAATGGAAGAAAAAATAATTAAAATGCCAATTATTTTATCAGTTGAAGATAAAGAACCATTGCAAACAGAAATTGAAAACTTATTTTTATATTTAGATTTAACAAAATTCATTGAAGAAAAATTAAATGCTAGAAAGCCTATAAAACAAATTACATTTGAAGAAAATGGTTCAATTATTACAATTGAAGATGATATGGGTACAAAAATATTTTTTGAAAAATATTTTAATAAAATTGAACCAATTCCTGTTTTAAATATTGAATTTAATAAGGAAGAATTGGATCCAAATATTAATTTTCTTAAACAAAAAGAAATTAAAATTAATAAATTTTTGAAAGAAATAAAAGGAAAATTAATGGATATGTATATTAAAAAAAATAATTATACTGAAAATGATATTAGAGGATTTAAATGTAATTCATGTAAAAAACAAATAATTGGGCATTTATATAAATGTAGTAAATGTGATGATAATTATTTCCTATGTGAAAATTGCAATGAAATTAATTTAAAAAATTTAGAACATCCTCATCCCTTTTATATTTTATAATTTAAATTAAAATTAAAATTTTGTTATTAAAAAAAAATATTTTATTATGTCTTTATTTAAATTAATTGAAAAAAAGAAACCAAATGATTATTTAACAGAAGACTTTTGGCAAGGATTTTATGGAGGATTAAGTTTAGTATTTATTGCTGGATTTGGTGATAAAACTTATTTTTTAAATATGATTTATGTTTCAATGAATCCATTTTGGGAAGCATTTGCAGTATCTTTAATAGTTTCTGAATTTATGAATATTGTTAGTATTTGTCTTGGTGCAATATTACCTTATTTTATAAATAGAGATACATTGGATTGGTTAGCAATTATCATTTTTAGTATTTTTGGTATTAGCTTAATTATACAAGGAATTCAATTGAAATCAAAAAAATTACTTCAACAAATTAATAATAATGAAGAAAAAAAAGAAAATGAAAATGAAAATGAGAATGATGAAAATAAAAATGTTAAAATAAAAAATATTTACTTTGAAGAAGAATTAGAAGATGATTTAAGTGTTTTCAATTCATGGTGGAAATACTGTATTGCTTTTATAATAGGAGAATTAGGAGATAAATCTCAAATTGCTACAATTGTAATAACTTCTAAATATAATTTATCTGGAATTTTTTGTGGAACTTCATTAGCACAATTTCTTTTAGTTACTACTGCAGTTTTAATTGGAAAATCTATTTCTGGTCTTTTAACAAATAAACAAATTAGTATTCTTAGTGGTATTGTTTTTTTAATTTTTGCTGGTGTTTATTTAATTGATAAGTTAATTAATTTAGGTTATATTTAATAAGATTTTTATAAAGTTAATAAAAGTTTAAATATAATATTTAAATTTTTAATTTTTATATTTTTTTATTTTATAGGAAAATGATGTCTACTTTTGAAGATGAAGGCAATGCTTGGGTTTTTCATCTAAGTGAAATTGCACAACATTTAGGGACAACATATCAACTTTATATAATGAAAAAAAAAAGTGATAATATTCAATGTGTTTCATTGGACAATCATATTATTTTTTTAGTTTCAACTATTGCAAGACATTTATGGGAACGAAAATCATCTCTTAATGGGTATTTTATTACATATCTTGAGTTATATTATTCATATTTTATTGAAATATATTTTATATATAATTATTTACATAATTGTCAGAAAATTTCTTATGAAATATTATCTATGAAAAATAAAATATATGAAAGTTGGTATTTTCTGATTTTTGTTACTTTAATTCTTTCTTTGTTTTTTAATGTGGGATATGATGAAAAATTTTTTAATATAGATATATTTATATCATTTCATATTTTTTCTGATTCTGTGAGTTTAATTCCACAAATTCCTTTAATATATAAAGAAGGAGATATTGGTGCATTATCAAGAGTTTATTTAATATTCATTGCTATTTCAAGAATTATAAGATTAATTTTTTGGTTTATTCCAGATCAAGCTCTTGATTATTTTTTATATTTAATAATTGCAGATATTATTCATACACTTGTGTTAATTATTTTAATTATTACATTTATTGTTACAAAGAAACGATTTTTATTACCTTTAACTGATTTAGAACCAAAAAGAAAAGAAACGTAGATAATATTCCTTAATTTATAATAATATTAAAGATATATAATATAATATTATTAATTATTTAAACTGTTCCCCTAAAATTTCAGTTACAATATTCTTTTTTCTATCAGTTTGGATTTTCATATTAAAAAAATCAGTAAACGTTTTTTTATGACATCCAATTAAATGTTCAAGAAAATCTTCTTTATGTCCTCTAAAATTACATAAAGTACATGAACATTCTAAAAATTCTCCTGATTTTAAATTATTCATTAATCTAACTTGACTTAAGAATCTATAAAAGAAAATTTCTTTAAAAACTTTAAATATTTTTTCATAAGTAATTGTTTTAAATGGAGTTGCTCTACACATTGGGCATCTTTCTAATCTAAAACAACATCTTTTACAAAAAGCATTTCTACATTTTAAACATTTTACTGGTTGTTGAATTGTGTCAAAACAAATTGGACATTGTAATTTATTTGAATTATATGGTCTTCTAACTTTAGGATATGGTTTAGGGTCTGGTTCCATTTTTACATTTTAATTTTAAATTTCCTTTTTATATAACTAAATTAAAAAAATAATTATTTTTTTAAAAATAATGAATCAATAAATTATATTTTAAATTTTCATTTTAGTCAATAAATTAAATAAAATATTTTATAAGATTATAAAAAATAAAGAGAATTAATAACAATTAGTAAATATTAAAATTTAAAGTTTAAAAATAAAAATTAAAGTGAATATTAATAAACCAAATTTTATTCAGCGCTAAGATAATAAACCCAAGAGGGTAATTTATTAATCGTAATTATACATCTACCTGTATTTCCACTTTCATTATTAATAACCTTATAAGCAATAGGAACATTCATAACTTTCTTAGCTTCTAATTTATTATTAACTTTACCGGCAGAGAAATTAGGATTATCAAATCTTACATTAACATCAACAGCTTCATTAAGTGGATTTTTAAATTCAAGAGATAAACCTTTACCAGCAGGAATTTTAAATGGTCCTTGGGCTTGTGGGAATGAAGCTTTTCCAGTAATAATCCATTGATATTCACCACCATCAGGAGATGAAACTTTTAATATTCCTTTACTTTCACTTACATTACTTGGTTCATATTTTAAATTAAATGTATTTTCAGGCTGACCTCCTTTTGCTGGATCTACAGTTATATTTGCAACTTCTGGAACGAAATCTGAGAATGGAATATTATCTGCATATTTTTCTACTTTTACAGTATAGGTT